>OGZF01000585.1_pt1 | contig 31429 bp, 21 predicted proteins | sample 1576771 | NCBI WGS metagenome assembly OGZF01 (sample SAMEA3541536, study PRJEB24748) | human gut metagenome | biome: human gut; feature: human-associated habitat; material: faeces | place: China | collected 2012
AACCCGTGTGGATTCGATGCAGTTTTTCTCTTAAATTTTTACAGAAACTGTTTAATTGCATCGTTTGTTTTGGTGACTGTTTTAACTGGCTTGAAATAATAATGGAGTAACCACTGACTCTATTATATAGTTTTTTCAAAAATCCACAACTGCGGTGGGTTCAATTTAATGCGCCCTTTTTCCAAAAGAAAATCGAAAAATCTATAAACAAACTCTTGACAAGCACATTAGCAAGATTTGTTTGTTCCATACTTCAAAATATTGTCTAAGGCAACACCGCACACATTAAGCGCGAATGCGCGACAAAAGTATACGTCCGGCGGGATTTTCGCGCATCCGCGAAAGAGGAATTTGTGACAATACAATGCGTCCTTTTCCCCAGCGACGCTCGCACAGCACTGCGGCGGGCTCCCACGTCCCGGACTCGCCGATGTTGCGGCTGGTGAGCACGGTAGAGAAGCCTTCCGCCTGCACGGTGCAGTCCGCGAGGGGCGCGATGCGGTCCTCCGCAGAGGAATACCAGTGCCGGAAGAGTTCCTGTCCAAGCCCGCTTACCAACGGGTGGCCCGTCTTGGGGCTTGCAAAGTGAAGGGGAGACATCCCACTCTCCCGGACGGAAAAACAAAGGCTGCCCACAGAGTAATCGCCGGCCTCCGGACTGTCCACCCACAAGATAGCGCCATTCTCGGTAGCGCGGAGGTCTTCCTCCGAGATTTCCTGAGCCGAGCGAACAGTCAGCTCCGGCTCATCACCACACGCCGGAAGTGCGTTGTACGCAAGCTCGTTCCATGCAAGACACTCTTGACCTGACAGGAGGAAAGCGCGCAGCGTTACGCGCGTCTGAGTATCCACTTCCGGCAGACGGAAGCGGGCAGTTCCCAAACAGCACGCGCGGTTGGCCTCTATGTGTACCATTTCTTCCGCGCGCCGGAGCAGACGGTCGCCGCACAGAAGCTCGTAGCGGAGTAGGAATTCGCCTTCCTGCTCGGTGTCGTTGCAGATCCAGCCCTCAGCGGAAGCGTCCTCGCCAGAGAAAAACACCGTTTTATCTGTCCGCAGACTGATCATCAGAGGCTCCAGAGCATCGCGATAAGCGAAAAAGGCGGGCTTGGGCATCCGGCGGCAGTCCATAATCGCCTTCATCCAGCCAGAAGGGAAGGCATCGATGAACAGATGGATGGCAAAGGAAATCATGCGGTCGTCGCGGCGGAACGCCTCCGTCATGACGCGCGTGGCATACGCCTGAAATGCCTGGCTGGACTTGACCCACTCTTCGGGGCTGTCCGGACGGTCGTAGAAGAAGTGATAGAAATCAGCCGTCTGGGCGCGGACAATCCGTTCAGGAGACCAAGCGGAAGCCGGCTCGCCAGGCAAGGGAAGCCACGAGGCAGGATAGCGCTCCTGCATTAACGTCCAGTCCTCGAGTCCCTCGCATCCGAATTCGCCGCAGCCGTAATACCAGCCCGGCTGCACTGGCATCCAGTACCCCTTGTGCAGTTTGCCAATGTCGATTCCGTGACCGTTATACCACATGGGGTAACAGTGATTATCCGGAAGCGTGGAGGACGGCGGATCGTAATCGCCGTCGACGTGCTTGATGACACGGTCCGGGTTGTTCAGCCGGACTGCAATGTCAGCAGCGGCAAAAAAACGTTCCAATTCGCTGCGATCCAGATTGAGGTTTGGGTGATTGGCGGCGTTGGGAAACGGCTCGTTAATATATGTGGACAGAATGCAGCAGGCGTGAGAGCGGATGTGGCGCTCCATCTCCTCAGCCTGCCGTACCGCCTCACAGAACTGACGGCGGCGCAGGCAGCTGAAAAGCGGGAGGTCTGTCTGCACCATCAAACCAAGGCGGTCACAGAAATCATAAACTTTTTGCTGGACAGGTCGCTGTGTGATGCGCCAGAAATTCATGTGACAAAGTTTGGCGAGCAGGATGTCGTCAATCAGCTGCGCGTCATCTCCGCGCATGACGTCCTGCTGCTCAAATCCCATCGTATTTGCGCCGCGCAGACGAATGGGACGATCGTTCAGGAAAAACATACCGCGCGGTTCCTGCTCTGTCTGCTGGCGAAACGTGCGGAACCCAAACTGGCTGCGGTGCGTATCAACAACGCTGCCGGTTTCGTCTAGCAGCTTGAGCTGGATTTGATACAGCCACGGCGCATCGGGTTCCCATCGGCGAAGGGATGTGGCAGGGATGCGGACCTTGTAAAGGTTTTTTCCCTTTCCGCACGGAAGCGGCAATTGTGCGTTCAGCGTACCGTCCCGTTTGGCAAGCACTTCTGAGTAAGTGTCGCCGACACCCAGCTGCTTTCCGGTAGAAGGCACGACAGGGAACTCCTCCAGTACGGTTTCTTCAAAGTTCTGACCGTACACAGAAAGCAGAAACGAGATGTCGCGATACTCGTAGACACCGCTGCCGACTTCTATCCAGAATTCCACCTCTTCCTCTAGGCAGCGGGCGAAAACCGTCTGAAAATAAATTTCGGGACGCGTCTCAATCAGAACCGTGTCCAGCAGCCCCATCCCTGGCGGGCAATGGTGCCAGCCCAACTGTGGGTCGTCATATCCCGGACCCGTGGCCGCGTAAATTTTATCGCCACATAGTACAGCCTCGCTGCGCTCTGTCCGGTTGCCAAGCATAACATAGTCGTTTTCCAGCTCGATGGTGAGTGTGTTGCAGCCCGGGTGAGCCCATTTGGTGATGTCAAATTCAAACGTGGCAAAGAAGCCCTCATGACTTCCGACCAAATGGTTGTTGATAAAGATGTGTGCCTTGTAGTCGGCACCGTTCACCACGACAAAGACGCGACGACCGGTCGGAATCTCTCTCAGCGTGAACTCTGTCTCATACTGTGTCGATGCGTTACCAAGGGGTGCTCCGTAGTGCGGCAGAGAGACTTTCTGCCAGTCTGTGTCCTCTTCCCGCTTCCAGCGGAAATCGGACAGCGTGCACGTTTGGCGCATGGATTCCAGCGCCGGGGCGACCTCCGCAAGAAACGGCGCATACCGCTGCCGCATCTCCTGCAAGGCATCCTGCAACTGAGCATGCGTCTGCATTTTCGGTGCAGCCTCTGTCGGAGATGACGAGCAGCATTCCAGCGTGACTGAATGCGTCGGCGGCTGTGGGGGAGGCGGAACGCAGAGCAGTTCCGTGCGACCGCCAATTCCTTCTTTAGCAATTTGAGCGAATGCATCCATATACCAGTTTACCTCCAGAGAATATATCATAAAAATCAAAGGCGGAACGAACAGTCCCTACACTGTCATTGTACCAGATGAGACAGCCGGGTGAAACCCCTATGTACGAACTTTGAACCGGAAATCGAATTTTGAAGTAACGCAGAGACGCAGGAAATTCGTGCTCTGAGGGAAACAGCCACGTTTTTGAACGGCTGCTTTTATTTGCACCGCCCTTTTTTCAACTCCCTTTTGAGCCTTGCGGCGCAGCGGAAGGGAAGGGACGTAATATTGAACATTGTGTGCCGATTTTGAACCTCTGCATTAAACGAAAGTCCTGTCTTTAAGCTTGTAAACGCCAGGTCAGTATGTAAATATAGTAAGTACATTGGCATACCCCCCTCGGCAGCCGATAAAATTTTTATAGGAGTGATTGTGTGAAAAAAGGAAAACGTCTGCTTAGCTTCGCAACGGCATTATGCTTGGTTTTCGGCTCAATGCCCACGATGCTTGTAAATGCAGAGGGTGCAGCCGACGCGCAGCCGGCAACCGGTACGCAGCTGTATGTATCGCCTACCGGTGATGATGCAGCAGAGGGTACTATCGGTGCACCATTAAAGACTCTGGAAGGCGCACGCAATAAGGTTCGGGAGCTGAAACATTCCGGACTGCCTGCGGGCGGCATCACTGTGAATCTTCTCGGTGGTGAGTATTTAGCAAGCAGTGCCTTGGAACTGACTGCGGAGGATTCCGGCAAGGCCGGAAAGCCGATTGTCTGGAAGGCTGCAGAGGGCGCCGAGGTGACCTTCTCCGGCACAGTCTCTGTTGAGCCCAACCGCTTCGAGCATGTAACGGACGGAGATATCCTTGCCCGTCTGCCCGAGGCTGCTCATGACAATGTGTATGTCTGCGATATGAAGGCACTGGGTCTTGATAACATCGGCCCCATCCCCAAGGTGGGCTATGGCTGGCCGGAGCTGCCGCCTCCTCTCAATGTTGTGATGGACGGGAAGAGTATGCACATGGCTCGCTACCCGGACAAGGACTTTGTAAAGCCCAGCCATATTTTTAACCCTGGCTTTAATCCTCGTTATAACTACTCTCCCGATCCTACGAAGGAGAAGGGACCGATCTGGGCTTGTAAGGACAAGGGTCTTGTGGATATGTTCGACCTGCTGAAGCAGGAGGAAGATGTCTGGACCTACGGTTACTTTAACCACACCTACGCCGATGATAATGTGGCCTCCGAAACTGTGGAGATGGACACGTCGTACGGCGTCAAATTCACGGGCAAGCATCCCACCTGGTACGCCATGGAGGGCAACGAGCCCAAGAAGTTCTATGTGTACAATATCCTCTGCGGACTGGATGCCCCCGGTGAGTACTATCTGGATCGTACCAATGATAAGATGTACGTTTACTCTGAGACGGATATTGCTTCCAGAAAAGTTGAATTAGGCGTGCTGGCAGATCCCTTCTTCAAGCTGAAAGGTGCCTCTTACATCACCATTGAGGGTCTGCACTTCACCGCCGGCAACGCAAATGCCATTGACCTGTACGACAGCAATCATATTCTGATTGCCGACTGCCTGTTTACCAATATGGGTCAGAAGGGCGTTACCATGAGCGGCAGCCATGAAAACCATGATAATACCGTTCAGAGCTGTGACTTTAAGCACATGGGCTCCGGCGGTGTCCTGCTGGACGGCGGAGAGATTCTCTCGCTGACCCCTGGTAATAACAAGGTGGATAACTGCCTCTTTGACGATTATTCTGTAATCAAGCGTACCTATGCTCCGGCAGTGGGTCTTTTCGGCTGCGGCAATCTGGTGACCAGAAACAAGATCACCAACGCCCCTCATCAGGCGGTTGCTTTCTCCGGCAATAACCATAAAATCGCGGGCAACGAGATTTCCCATGTCCTCTACGAGACTGGTGACTCCGGCGCGATTTACACCTGTACCCGTGACTGGACAAGCCGTGGGAATGTCATTACCAACAACTATTTCTATGATATCCCCAATACCACCCACGGCGGTACTTACTGTATCTATCTGGATGATATGGCGTCCGGCACCATTGCCACCAACAACCTGTTTGTGAATATGCAGGCACATGCGTTCCTGGTAGGCGGCGGCCGTGACAACGTGATCACTAATAACATTGATATCAATAACGGCGGCTGGTTTATCCGCTATGACAACCGCTGCATGGGCTGGGCACATAAGTCTGCCCACATCCCTGATGGCGGTAACTACAAGGCATGGAAGACTATGTTCGACGAGCTGAATAAGTCCGAAAATGCAGCAAGCCTTGCCAAGTGGGAAGCGCAGTACCCCGGAATGTTCGATACGGATATGAGTACACAGGAAACGTGCAGCCAGTGCTCTGCGCAGCGCAGCAAGGGCTGCATCCCCAAGAATGCGGTAATCGAAAATAACATTGCAGTGGGCGGTGCTTCCTATTCCTTTGTGAGTGAAGTTACTACCTACGGTGAGGTAGAGAACAACAAGAGCTATGGCGCCGGTACGGATATCGGCTTCGTAAACGCTGCCGGTCAGAACTTCGAGGTCAAGGCTGGCTCCGAAATCGAGAAAATTCAGGGTGACGAACACTTCAAGAGCAGCGAGACCGGTATGTACCGGGATAAATACCGCACCAATCTGGGCGTGCAGGTGCAGGCACCTGTCCTGACCGATCCTGCGAACGGCGCACAGGATGTGGAGATCGTCTCCGGAACAGCTTTTGCATGGAATCCTGTTGAGGGTGCCGGCAGCTACCTGCTGGAGATCTCCAAGAATCAGGATTTTTCCGATGTAGTTGTGAATACCACGGTAACGGATCCCTCCTTTACAGCCACAAGTCTGGAAAAGGAGACCACCTACTACTGGCGGGTCACTGCCTTTGAGGGTCGTCTGGGCGGCACCAGCGCAGTAAGCCCCGTATTCACCTTTAAGACCTCTGCCACGGATACAATTACCCTGTATGACAGCTTCGGCGACAGCAGCTTTGCAGGATGGCTGAAAAAGGCCGGCACGCCTACCCGCACTGACAAGCAGGCACACGCCGGCAGATACAGCTATATCATTGATGAGGCTGCAGAGACGATTGGAATGGATTTCAGTACTCCGCAGAAGCAGGTGGTCTCCGTTTGGATGTATGATACCATGAGTAAGCAGGCCAGTACCGTAGGCGTTGCTAATGTGGTTCCGAAGGAAGGTTCCTGGGGCGCGATTGGTGTCAATGTACGCATCCGTTCGGATAAGTATGTTTTCCGTTCAGGTAGCACCTTCATGGCAACCAATGTAAGCCGCACTAAGGGCTGGCATGAATTCAAGTGGGATTACACCAGTGGCACCGACTGCAAAATGTATATCGATGGTCAGCTGGTTCATACCATCGAGGGGGTTTCCGGAGCTATCAGAATGGAGATCGGTGATTACTGGTCAGAGAGCGGTAACCCCGGAGATGTCTGCGGCTTTATGTTCGATGAGGTCAAGATCGGCAATCCGGTCATCAATCCCGTACCCCAGAAGCTCACACTGGATAAGACCGAGCTGACCTTGGGGGTCGGCGGCGAGACGCAGCTGAATGCACTTCTGGATGCCATTCCCGATGTGGATATGCCTCTGGAGTGGAAAGCAGACGACCATGAGGTGGCGATCGTTGAAAACGGTCGTGTCACCGGCAATCGGGTCGGCAACACCAAGATCACGGTTTCCGTTAAGGACTATCCCGATGTAAAGGCAGAATGCACAGTTCATGTGCGCGCTGATTTGGTCGTCCCCGTAGAATCCGTGGAGGTCAACCCGACCCAAAAGACGGTAAACCTTCAGGATAGCTTTGCTATCTCCGCAAATGTGCTGCCTGCGGAGGCAACCAATAAGAATATTGTCTGGAGCAGCAGCGATACCAATGTGGCTTTTGTGGATAACGGTCGTGTTTACACGCGGAATACCGGCAGCGCAGTCATCACTGCCACCTCTGTGGATGGCGGCAAGACCGCAACCTGCGAGGTAACCGTTGTAGATCCCGCAAAGCTGCCGAACCCCGGCTTTGAGCTTGGCGATAAGACCGGCTGGTCCCAGTATCCCGGAACAGAGGCCGAAGGCATTAAATGGAGCGTAAACGAAGGTGCTGCCCGTAACGGCAAGTTCGGTGCAGATGTCACCACCACTGACTCGATTCAGGTAGTCAATGGCAGGGGATATGCCCATAAGGGTGTGCAGTACCGTCTGGAAAATGCCGATCAGTCCCCCTTGCGGTGCGATGTGAACTACACCATGAAGGCATGGGTAAAGGCAGCAGACGACACGACCCACGAAATGGGCATCTTTGTGATCCCCCGTGGTGGCGAATATAGTGCTAATATCGTTCCTACCTATAAGCAGGTGAAGCAGGCAGACGGCTGGGTGCAGCTGGAGATTTCCCTGACCCCGGAGCAGCTTGAGAAGTATACAGGTATGAAGAAGCTGGACTTCATCATCGGCAATAAGAACACCACGGAGTCCGCCGGTCACTTCTTTGTGGATGATGCGGAGCTGACGGTAGGCAACCAGATTGCCCATACCCATGACCTTGTCAAGACCGAGGAGAAGGCGGCGACCTGCACAGAGGACGGTAACAAGGCGTACTGGATCTGCAACAACTGTAAGAAGCTGTTTGCGGACGAAAATAGTACCACTGAAACCACCTTGGAGCAGGTAACCCTGAAAGCAACCGGTCATACGCTGACCCATGCGCCTGCTAAGGAAGCAACTTGCACCGCGGACGGCAACGAGGAATACTGGACTTGCAGCCAGTGCAAGAAGCTCTTTGCAAATGAAACGTGTACCACGGAGACCACCTTGGAGCAGGTGACCCTGAAAGCAACCGGTCACAGCTTCGGTGACTGGACACAGACCAAGGCGCCTACCTGCACGGAAGCGGGCGAGGAGGCAAGAAGCTGCGCCACCTGCGGTTACACCGAGACCCGTGAAGTGGCAGCACTGGGTCACAAGCTGACCCATATCCCCGGGAAGGCAGCGACCTGCACTGCGGACGGCAACGTTGCATACTGGTCTTGCAGTCAGTGTGAGAAGCTCTTTGCAGATGAAAAGAGTACCACGGTGACAACCTTGGAGCAGGTAACCCTGAAAGCAACCGGTCACCACTTCGGTGACTGGACACAGACCAAGGCGCCCACCTGCACGGAGGTAGGCACGGAGACAAGAAGCTGTGCCTGCGGTGTGACCGAGGGTCGTTCGATTTTGGCACTTGGTCACCACTTCGGTGACTGGACACAGACCAAGGCGCCCACCTGCACGGAGGTAGGCACGGAGACAAGAAGCTGTGCCTGCGGTGTGACCGAGGGTCGTTCGATTTTGGCACTTGGTCACAGCTTCGGCGGATGGATGCAGACTAAGGCTCCCACCTGCACGGAGGCAGGCGTGCAGACAAGAAGCTGTGCCTGCGGTGCGACCGAGACCCGTGTGGTGGCAGTACTGGCTCACAAGCTGACCCATATTTCCGGGAAAGCGGCGACCTGCACCGCAGACGGCAACGAGGAACACTGGACTTGCAGCCAGTGTAAGAATCGCTTTGCCGACGAAAATGGTACAACGAAGACCACCTTGGGGCGCGTAACCCTGAAAGCGACCGGTCACCACTTCGGTGAATGGAAACAGACCAAGGCTCCCACCTGCACGGAGGCAGGCGTCGAGACAAGAAGCTGTACCTGCGATGTGACCGAGACCCGTGAAGCGGCTGCGCTGGGTCACAAGCTGACCTATGTGCCTGCTAAGGAAGCAACTGCCACCTCCGAGGGCAACATCGAGTACTATGTCTGCTCTGAATGCGGCATGTATTACTCCGATGCAGAAGGCAAGAACGAGCTTGAGAAGGACAGCGTTGTCATTGAAATGCTGAAACCTGAAAAAGAAACCAACGACCCCGCCCAGACCGGCGGTAACTTTCCGGTGGTACCGGTAGTTGCCATCATTGTACTGGTCGGAATCGCTATGCCGATTGGTTACATTGTAAAAAAGCGTAAATAATCCATAGCAAAAAGTACCCACCGAGTATGAACGACACCCCACTTATTAGACGGTATGACATACTATCTAATAAGTGGGGTGTTTTGCTGTGCCACAGTTGCCGGAGCGGTGCTTGGTTTGCCGTGTTATAAATGAGCAGCCCAGCCCGGAACGCGGGTGCTGCGCCCGGCTGCATTCGCCGCAAAGCCGGATTGCTGCGCCTGCTCCCTCAAGGAAGAAAGGATGGCACAGCATCTTTTGCTGCGAGTTACGGATATCTTAAAATTATCAGACTGTCTGCGCGGCGTACTCGGCGTTGTCGATGTGGCTTTGATTCAATATAACGGCGAATATCACGGATAACCGCCGTAAGAATCCGACAGCAGAATCTATTCAAATATGGCAGGGGGGCGCACGATGTGCGCCCCCCTGCTTCTGTTCGCTTTCTGAAAACTTTTCCGCTCAAAAGCGTGCGCAAATGGGGCAGGTGGCTGCCGTCAGCGGTAAGTTTTTCAGGCAAGCCTGTGACCATCCCATACTTTGTGTAAACCTCCAAGATGGTGTATAATAGAAGCACCACAGTGCAGATTTTATAAAGAATTGAACAGGAGCACATTTGAGCTAACTTCCGGTATATTGGTAAACTGTATATAAAATGCGGTATATCGATAATTTTATAGTGAACGAAAAATGGTGCAAGATTATCCCTGTGCGTTTTGAACTCCACTTTTGTTTTTTGAACCAACCTTTTGAACCGATAGCAGGATGTAGGGGCTTTGCAAATGGGCTTGTGAAGGCTATGATATTAGCAACGGACGGACCCAATCTGACGGCGCTTTAATAATAGTCAGTAGCGGACTGTACGAGAGGTACAATGGGTACTTGCATGCAGTGCCATATGGAGCATTGCAAATATTTATATTTATTATTAGGAGGCAACCATGAAAAACAAGAAACTTTTTCCCTTAGCAATGGCAGCAGTCATGGGCGTAAGTCTTTTTGCCGGCTGCGGTCAAACCGGTACGAGCAGTGCGGAATCCGTTTCCGGCGGGCAGACAACTGAGACTAACACACAGAGCGTTGAACCTACTGAAATTATCTGGATGATTCGCAACGAAGAGCCGAAGAACTTTGATTCGGTCATGGCCGCTGTGAACGAGAAGCTGCTGAAAGAGAAGAACATGACGCTGGATTTGCGTTGCATCTCCCCCGGTGACTACGACACCAAGATGCAGATGGCGATGGCCGGCGGTGACGAATGGGATCTGTGCTTCACCAGCCAATGGGCAAACAACTATGTGAATGCAGCTGGTAAAGGTGCTTATCTGGAACTCAGCGAAGAGATGTTGAGCAAGAACGCTCCGAATCTGATGGCGACCATTCCTGAAAACCTGTGGAATGGTGTAAAGGTCAATGGCAACATTTATGCTCTGATGAACTACCAGGCTATGTACGACCAGGCCGGCATGATGTTCCTGAAGTCTGCGGTGGATGAGCAGGGGATTGATGTGACCACTGTGAACAGCTGGGAGAGCCTGAACAAAACCATTGCAGATCTGGCAGCTGCTTATCCGGATAAGTACGCTACCCGTGGCGGCGGTGTAATCAACCATGACCTGATGCTGCAGGATGTGCCACTGAGCACCATCATGAATATGCCCTTCCTGACCTACGATCCCGAAACCAATAAGGTCTCCAACACGCTGTATTTCGATCGAATTCAGGAAAACCTGGCTTCTGCCAAGGAGTGGAAGGACAAAAACTATGCTCCTGCTGATGCAGCCACTATCAAGGACGAGAAAACACTGCTGTCGCAGGGTCAGATCCTGTCCCGTTATCAGCGCGTGAAACCCGGTGTTGATGCGGCGCTGAAAAATACCTATGGTAACGAGTGGGTTACCGTTCCCATGGGTGATCCGTACATCAATACCATGGCTATTCAGAGCACGCTGACCGCAGTAAACGTGAACTCCGAGCATCCTGAGGAAGCCATTCAGCTGTACGATTACATTTTTGGTGACAAGGAAATTTCGAATATGCTGTTCTACGGTCTGGAAGGTCAGGACTACGAACTGGTCAATGGTCGTGTGAAGAAGCTGGAAGACTGCTGGAGCGCACCTGCTTGGATGATTGGCAACCAGTTCAATGCACTGCTGACCGAGGCCGATGTGGAAGGCGTCTGGGAAGAGACTATGAAGGGCAACGAGGAAGCCACCCTGGATCCTCTGTTTGGCTTTGTGCCTGATCGCAGCAACATCGAGACCGAAATGGCTAACTGTGAAGCTATCTGGACCGAGTACAAGGATATCCTGTACTATGGTCTGCAGGATCAAAGTGTTGCGGTTCCTGAAATGCTGGACAAGATGAACAAGGCCGGCCTGGAGAAGGTCACCGCCGAAATCCAGAACCAGGTGGATGAATTCCTGGCTTCCAAAGCTTAAAAAGAAATAAAAGCAACCGAGGCCGAGAGGTCAGAGAAAAGGGCAGGCGCCGGGAAACTTGCGCCTGCCCTTTTTTGAAGAATACAGGGACGAGGAGAATGCGATATGAGAATTGTTGCGATCAATGAAGCGGAAGCAATCATAGAACCATTTTTCGACGGAGGGACATCTGAGCCGGACAACCCGGACCCACGCTATCGTGTATTGGATGAATATCAGGTGCAGGTGTTGAATGGGGCTATTGGCAGCATCCGCCAGGGATGGGCATTTGCCACAATCCAGCTGGATAAAGCAGCAGGCTCGTTGCCTGCGCTGGAGATGCATCGCAGCTGCCGGCTGGATATTTCCGATTATGACAGATTCATCTTTTTTGGAAGTCTGCCCAAAGATTTTCGATTGACCGTAAAAGCGGTGGTGGATGGTAAAGAGCAGATACTGATAAAAGAAGTTCAGGGAACCGGTGTCAGTGAGGAATACACCGGGACGATACAAGGCTGTTGGATGACCGGTTTGTCCATCCAGATCGTTTCGTCTCGTGGAGGAATCGAGGGAAATATCTGCTGGCTGGGGCTTGCACACAGTGAAAGACTGCAGCGAATGCTGAAACAAAGAGAGTATTATTCTCCGGAATGGCCGGGCTGCTTTGTACAGGATATTCCCGCCTGCCCCAAACCCACCATTGGGATTCTGCTGGGGGCGGAAGAACTGGAAGCACTGCGAGAAAAGCTGAGACATCCGCTGTTTGCAGACGCTTATGCAAAGAAAAAAGAGCAGGCACAGCGTGATATGGCGATTTGCCCCGAACACTATATCGGACGCTTTGTACCTCATTTTGACCAGCGATGGAATCGTACAAGAGATCGGGCATGGGCGCCCAGTACAACCAAAAATGCCTGCGGATTGGAAACGGTGATCGAGAATCTGGCCTTTGTGGGTCTGGTGGAAAACGATCTGGAAATGATGCGCATGGCAGTACGCCACGCTCTTTCGGTGTGCCATTGTGAATATTGGTGTGAGTCGGCCATGGGAGTGCTGCCCGGAGCCACCTGGCATCATCGTAGTTTTACCGAGAACATGTATTGCAAGGTGATTTCTCTGGTGCTGGACTGGTGCGGTGATCTGATGACTCCGTTTGCCAAACAGATTGTCAGGGATGCGCTGGCCATGAAAGGTCTTCCGCGAATCGAGTCTGATTTCCGGCGTGTGGAGTATATCCGATATATGAACCAGGGAATCGTGTTCAGCTATGGGCGCATTTTCGCAGATTTGGCTATGCTTCCCCGTCATCCTCGCTACCGGCGGGATCTTCTGCAGGCAGAGGAAGATCTGCACTCGATTATTGAAAATTACATCCAAGAAGATGGAGGAACTCTGGAGGGTCCCGGATATTGGATGTTCACTTTTAACGAAACTCTGTGCGCGTTGTACGCAATGGCCAGGTACCATCAGAAGCCCTTTGACTGCTATCGGGATCTTCTGAGTAAGACCAGCCAGTTTGAGTTGTCCATGCTCTCCATGGAAAAGGATGAAACGGTGTATTTGCCGATTAATGATGCCCATCCTCTCACACGGATATCCTGTGCATTGGCAAATAGTTTTTATCTGTTTACCGGACATTCCGCATGGAAAAATCTGTATGAGAGATTGCTCAGGCAGGGGAGTGTGGACGAAGACAGCTTCGCACTGATTTCGGCTCCGATTCCGGATGGAGAGCAGCTGGAAGAACAGGAAGTATGCCGAATCTATCCGGTAACCGGTCAGTTGGGTACGGTGCGCAAAGGACGGGACCTCACAACGCACATTCATTTGTGCAGCGGACCGACTTATTCGGCACATTTCCATGAAGATAAGGGAAGCCTAATTCTGGAAGCCGAGGGAATCTGCCTTTGTCCGGATTGCGGTTCAGCCAATTATTTTGAGTCGGAACTGTTTTATCTGCGCCAGGCAGGGGCGCACAACTTACTGTATCCTGTGCGTGCAGATGGAATTTTATCTGTACAGGGGCGCTATGAAAAGGGTGGAAGAGTGCTGAAAGCTCAGGGGGACGGAACACATGTGGAATTCTGCACCGATGATACCCTTGCATGGAGCGATGGTGTATATCAAAAGGTGCGTCGAACGGTAATCTCTCCCTTTGCGGAACTTCTGGCGCTGGAGGATGAGTTTCTGCTTGGCAATGCAGACAGTGTGGAATTCCGCTTGAATTGTTATGGCCAGTGGAAGGTCGAAGCAGATTGCGCCTATGCCCAAGTGGGGGATGTGAAACTGTATGTAAAACCGCTTAACTGGAAGTGGCAGGGGGCCGCGGCAGAGCCGATGATGGATGGAGAACACCGTCCGGTATGGCAGCTGCGGGCGCCCTATCAAGAAGCCAGGGGGGCAAAGCTTGTCACAGCGGTCTGGATGGAGCGACAGAATCGAATCCACATATGTGAACAGAAAACTGCATGGGAATTTTCCGGTGCAGAAGGGATTTTCTATCTTGACAAATGAATAGAGTAAGGTATAGCACTCAGAAATAAGACAAAGAGAGGAAAAACAACAATGGAAACCAATAAGGTAAAAGCAATTTTGATCGGTGCCGGCCAGCGAGGGGCTCAGGTATACGGCGCTTTTGCACGGCGCAACCCCAATGATATCGTTTTCGTGGCGGTGGCTGAGCCGGATGAAGCTCGTCGGAAGGAATTTTGCCGGGATCATGGCATCTGCCCGGATAATGCGGTGGAAGACTGGCATGAACTGCTGGCACGCCCTAAAATGGCCGATTGTGCCTTTGTGTGCACACAGGACAACCAGCACATTGCCCCTGCAATGGCGGCTCTGCAGGCGGGATACCATGTGGTGATGGAAAAACCCATGAGCCGCCATGCAGACGAGCTTCGAGCGTTGAAAGCACTCGCGGAAGAAAAGGGAAAACTGGTCACAGTGTGTCATGTGCTGCGCTATACTCCTTTCTTCAGCAAGGTTAAAGAGCTGTTGGATGCCGGAGAGATTGGTCAGCTGCAGAGTGTGCAGCAGATCGAGAATGTGGCCTACTGGCATCAGGCGCACAGCTTTGTGCGCGGTAATTGGCGCAGGGAAGATGAAACAAGCCCGATGATTCTGGCGAAAAGCTGTCATGATATGGACATCATTCTCTGGATGGTGGGCAGCCATTGCACCAAGGTTTCCTCTTTCGGGAGTCTGGGTCATTTTAAAGCCGAGAATGCACCGGAGGGGGCGCCGGAATACTGCTTGGATGGTTGCCCGGTTTCCGATACCTGCCCGTACAATGCGGAACGGATTTATCTGCAAAGTAAAGGGGTTCATGTGCCGGTAATCCGCAAGGTAGTCAGCCTTGAGAATACGGATGAGTCGGTGCGGGAGGCGTTGCGCAGAGGACCCTATGGTCGGTGCGTATATCACTGCGACAACGATGTTGTGGACCATCAGGTAGTAAATCTTGAATTTGAAAACGGCGTAACAGCGTCCTTTACCATGTGCGCTTTCACATGGGATGGCGGACGGACCATCAAGCTTATGGGAACTCATGGTCAGATTGTTGGTGATGTGGAAAGGGATGAGATTGTGCTGACCTGTTTTGCCACCGGTACGACCACCACGATTCGCCTGAATGCCGACCCGGAGGGACATTCCGGCGGTGATAAGGGCTTTATGCGTGATGTGGTGCGCCAGATGAAGACGGATGGAGCCTATACGGGCAGAACTCAGGTTGCCAGCTCGGTTGAAAGTCATTTGATTGCTTTGGCTGCTGAAGATTCCCGCGTGAATGGTCACACTGTCATGATGGATGCGTTTGTGTGAAAAAAGGGAGCCAAGGATGGAAAATAAGGAATACCGGGATATATATGAGGCAATCTGTCGGAAAGCGGCTTTGAATGCCCAGCGTATTGGTACGGATCTGAGAGAATTTCCCGGGCGCATGGATGGCAGATATTTTGATGTGGATCGCAATACGCTGCGCCCGGTGGAACATATCTTTTGCTGGACACCCAGCTTTTTTACCGGAATGGCGCTGATGGCTGCTCAGCATACCGGTAACCTTTCGCTGGTGCGCTGGGTGGAAAGCCTGTACGAGAAATATCGGGCAAAAGTCTTTGATACTCCGGCAGATACGATGCATGATCTGGGATTTATGTATACACTGTACAGTACGCTGGCGTATCGTCTGACCGGAAGTGACACGATGAAGGAGCTGTCGGTGCGGGCGGCCGAGGTGCTGGCACATCGGTTCGTGCCCAATGGAAGATATATTCGCGCCTGGGGGCGCATGGACGACAGTCTGCCGGATTACATTGAAGAGTCGCTGAAACAAAACAATTTTTTTGCTAACAGTCAGGGGCTTGCCATTGTGGACTGCATGATGAATCTGCCGCTTTTGTTCTGGGCGGGCGAGGCTACGAAGGACAAGTTTTTTACTAATGTTGCTATTGCACATGCGGATACTACGTTGAAGAATTTTATCCGTGAGGACGGTAGTGTTTGCCACGCTTATCGTTTTGATGAAATTACCGGAGAGCCGGTAGAGGAATTTAATGATTGTGGCTATTCGGTAGGTTCGCATTGGGCCAGGGGAACGGCTTGGGCTGTATACGGATTTGCGTTGGCATGGAGGTTTACCGGGCTGGAACGTTACCGCCAGGCGGTGCTGAAGCTGACCGGAAAATATCTGGAACTGTGTGCATCTGACGGTGTGCCGGTGTGGGATTTCCGTTTACCAGAAGATAAGCCTGCCCGTCACTTTGGAAGCCAGGAAACATGGGAGTACTGGGATATTACCGATCCGGCAAACCGCACATTGAATGTGGACAGCTCGGCTGCGGCAATTATGGCTTGCGGAATGCTTGAGTTTTTAAGTAAAGAAGAGAATGAGAGTATGCGCCAGTATGTGCAAACAGTTGCCCGTACCTTGGCACAGCAGTATCTGGAGCTGGATCCAGAATGCCCGGGTGTGCTGCGTCAGCAGAATGGAAATGCAACCTTCGCCAGTTTTGGCGACTATTTTGCTATGGAGCTGTATGCCCGACTGCTGAATGAACCCATTCTTGCGTGGTAACAAAATCAGCTGAATTGTAATTAAATCGTGCTTACACGAGCGATAAATGTCAAAGCATTTAATTGAGGATGAATTATTATGGCATTTAAAAAGAACATACCACCGTATCCATTCAAAGAATACCCGATTGTGCAGCAACCCGCGTTAGTTCCCACTTTTGGACAACAAGCACAAATTGACCGCAAATTCGGTATGTTCCTGCATTTTGGCATTAATACTTTTAACAATACCGAATGGTCGGACGGAAAGCTGCCGATAGAAAGCTATCAGCCAACCGCAATTGACGCTGAAAACTGGGTGAAAACAGCATACGAAGCGGGTATGAATTATGTAATTATCATTACAAAACATCATGATGGTTTTTGTCTGTGGAATACACACACAACAACTTATTCGGTAAATTATTCTCCGAACAAAACGGATGTTATAAAGGCGATTGCCGACGCCTGCCAAAAATACGGAATCAAGCTTGGTTTATATTATTCCCTTTGGGACAGACATGAGAAGTGCTACAAAAACGATGAACTGTATGTTCAGTATATGGAAAACCACTTGAAAGAACTTATGGACGGCAGATACGGAGAAATTGTTGAACTGTGGTTTGACGGCGCATGGGATAAGCCTTGCCGAGCATGGCAGCTTGACAGATTATATAGTTTTGTTAAAACGATGCAGCCTATGTGCCAGATCGGTGTTAATCATACTGTTGGAAAATACAGCGAGAAAGAGGGTTTTCCTGAAAAACGATATGAGCCGAAAAACTACCGTGACAGAGATCCTCTGCGTATGTTCCCGTCGGATTTCAGATTGTGGGATCCGAAGATGTGCCGAGAGGATGACCCCAAGATTTATACTTTTGGCGGTAAAGAATACTATTTGCCTTTTGAACAGACTATATGCTCACGTAAGGAATTCAGCTGGTTTTATTCCGACACATATGCCAATAAGCCATTGATGAATGCTGATGAAATTATAAAGAATTACCGTATTCTTGAAAAAACGGATAACGTCATGGTCATCAATCTTCCGCCGGATAAAAACGGCAAACTTGTTGACGGCGACATTCAAAACCTGATGCAAGTTGCAAGAAAACTCGGTGTTAACAGAACGTAAAAAATTCAGGAAAATACTCACACAGATGAGCAATGAACAACGCCACGGCATCAGCGATGCGGAATGAAGCCTTCTGGAGCCACATCTGCCAAGACAACGAGGGCAGTGGGCTGGAATAGCCCAGGATAACCGGCGAATTTATCAATGGCGTGTTTTGGATTTTACGCACAGGAGTACCGTCGCGGTAATCAGGACATGAGCCGTGCAAAAGGAGACTCAATATCCTATTGTGGGCAGTGATGATGGCGTCTGGGAAGAAACCATGAAGCTGAACGAGGAAGCGGCCGGTCTGCCCAAGGTGAGTGCAGAGCTTTCGTCCCGGCTGGATGCGTATCTCGCAGGCAAGGCTTAAAAATCAACGGTTTACAGATTGTGACAAGGAGGTGTGCTGTGTTTCACGACACACCCTCTTTTACGTTGCATAGGAGAAAATCCGGCCGGAAGAATACTGCCGGAAGCTATACAAAAAAAGAAAATGAGGAGTGACTTATGCAGATTGAGATGCGAGAGATGAAAATATCTCTGGATGAAAACACGATGGTTTTGACAGTCGATGCCCCCGGAGGTCGTTGGCAGACGCGGGATGCAGGGGCTACTTGGGTTCAATGGGATACCCCGGAAGGTGTACGGCGTACACCGCTGGCAAAAGCGCAGAAGATAACTACCTGGTTGGTGCAGACAGGCAGCGGTCAGGGACTGTGTACCCGGTACGAGAACTTTCCGGATGAGCCGACGTTTGTGTTGGAAACCGTCTGGTGGTTGGAAACAGGTACGGGGCATCTGTATGCTTGGGCAGTACCTTTGGCAGAATCTCGAACCCGGCTGCAAAAACTGGCTTGGCCGGCCCCCTTTGTGTTTGACAGCTGTGATGCACGGGATGTAACGGTATATCCGCTGATGCAGGGAATGCTGTTGCCCAATGGCTGGGAGCAGGAGTTTGATTTGGATGACCACTGGGAACTGGAAAGTGACCATGTGTACACCCGGAGCGCCTATATGCCGTGGTGGGGGCAGTTGCGGGGACGCGCCGGATACATGGCGTTGGCAGTCACTCCCTGGGATGCAGGCTTTTCGCTGTGCCATCCCAGCGGAGGGGCTACCAGTGTGCAGGTGCTGTGGAACGCCAGCTTGGGGCAGTTGTCTTATGGTCGAGCGATGCGGTTCTCCTTTTTTGAGGATGGTGACTATGTGACCTTGTGTAAAGCGTATCGGGACTGGCTGAAAGAACAGGGGGAACTGGTTACGCTGAAAGAGAAGATGCAACGCAATCCCAAAGCCGAGGAACTGAGGGGAACAGCAGTAATTCATACGGGAATTTGGCAGGAAGTGAAGCCCAGTTGCCGGTTTGCCGCCGTGGAAAATCCCGAGACGGTATTTGTACCCTATTTTTCCACATTTGAGCAGCGGGCAGAACAGTTGTGTCGGTTGAAGGCGAGAGGGCTGACACGCGCATACCTGCATGTGGATGGATGGGGGCAGGCGGGATATGATTCCCAGCACCCCGATGTACTGCCTCCGGCAGAAAAAGCCGGCGGCTGGGAAGGCTTTGCCGGTTTGCGAGATACTGCCCATGAACTGGGATATCTGTTTGCGTTGCATGACCAATACCGGGACTATTATATGGATGCACCTTCTTACCGGCCGGAGCTTGCCATCCATGACGGCGACGGCAAGATTCCTACCAGCGATTTATGGGTAGGCGGAACGCAGGCGTTTCTTTGCCCATCGCAATATCTGGGATTTTTGCGCCGGAATTATGGGGCGTTGCAGTGCAAAGGGATGATGCCGGACGGGGTGTATTTGGACGTGTTTGCCTGTGTGGCGCTGGATGAATGCTGGGAACCGCATCACCCGGTCACCCGCCGGCAGTGTATGGAATACCGGGAACAGTGTTTTAATTGGATGCGTTCTCACGGGGTGATTGTTAGCTCGGAAGAGGGGATTGGATGGGCGATGCGCGGTTTGGATCTTGTGCATCATGCCAACTATGCCTTGGTATGCACGCCGCAGGAAGGCACCTTGACGGGTCACTGTACCCGTAAACCGTACGGGATTCCGGTACCGTTGCTGAACCTGGTATACCATGACTGCGTAGTTACCCCCTGGTTTATCACCGAAAAAACGGATGAGTCGCCGGAAGAGCAGAACGGTTTCTTGCACGCGCTGCTCAACGGAGGGGTGCCTTATGTAGATATAGATGCGAGCGCGGAGGAAATCCGGCGTGCGGCTATTGTGTCGGAATTGCACAAGCGCCTGGGAACCGTGGAAATGACCCATCACAGGTTCTTGGAGGGGCAGAACCGCCAAGAAACCGAATACGCGGATGGTACCTGTGTACAGGTGGATTTTACCACCAACGAATATAAAATTTATTCTAAAGCGGAGGTGTTGAACGGTGAAACCTGAATTGAGATTTGAAATGCTACAGATCCGCCGAAGCCATTTGAAAGATTCTTCGGTCCCGGCACTTGTAGGAGGAAAAGTGTTGCAAAACAGCGTCCTTTTCCGGTTGGGGGAAGAGGAGGAACTGTACGAGGGCTATGGAACGCGGGAAACCAGTTATCCCTATGTGCAGCAGGATGATTATACCCGGGAACTCCACCAACAAGAGGAGCGAACCGCCATCTTGGAAAATGACTTCTTACGGGCAGTTTTTTTTCCGGATTTGGGGGGACGATTGTGGCGTTTGGAGGACAAAACTACCGGTCGAAATTTGCTGTACACCAATGATGTGATTCGCTTTTCCAATCTGGCGGGGTGCAACGCATGGTTCTCGGGCGGTGTAGAATGTGATTTTGCCGTTCCTCTATCCCATGATGATTATTCTGACGATTTTGGCAGTAGGTAAGATTATGAACTCGGACTTCGGTCTGTTTTATCAGGTTCCTATGGACTCCAAAACGCTGTATCCTACAACGGACGTACTGGAAACTTACGTTTATCGTGCTTTGATTCAGAACGGAAACATTGGCATGAGTTCCGCCGCAGGCTTTTTGAAATCCGTGGTTGGTTTTGTCCTGGTGCTTCTGACCAACGGGATTGTGAAGAAGATTAACCCGGATTACGCACTGTACTGATTGGCAACGGAAAGGAGCAAGTTATGATTACCAATAAACGAACTGAGCGCATTAAGGCTGTGATTTTGAACACCTTTTTCATCCTGCTATCCGCAGTGTTTGTCATTCCGCTACTGTCGGTAGTGTTTATTGCATTTACCAGCGAGCAGTCTATCAGCACACAGGGGTATCCTTTCTTTTTCAGAGAGATCGACCTGACTGCATTTCAGTACATACTGGACAATCCCAAGACGATTCTGGACGCTTATAAGGTTACCATTATTATTTCTTTTGGTGGTACCGCCATCTACCTGTTTTTGGCTTCTATGGCAGCGTACGCATTGTCCCGCCCGGGATTCAAGTGGAAACGCCAGCTTACCTTCTTCTTCTTCTTTACGATGCTGTTTAACGGTGGCTTGGTGCCTACCTATATATTGATGAGCCAGACCCTCCATCTAAAGAATACCTACCTGGCCATGATTATTCCTCTGCTGGTTAATGTGTGGTATCTTATCATGCTGCGAACGTTTATGAGTGATATCCCCAATGAAATTATTGAATCTGCACGCATAGATGGTGCCGGGAACTGGATGATTTACAGCAGGTTCGTATTGCCGCTTTCTAAACCAGCCTTGGCCACAGTTGGTCTGCTGACACTGTTGGATTATTGGAACAGCTGGCAGCCGGCTATGCTGTATATCGATAAAAAAGAAATGTACCCTTTGCAGTATATGCTTCAGGTTATGCTGCGCAACATTATTGAGATTCTAAAGGAAATGCAGAACAACGTTTCTTTGGGAGCGGCGAACATTCCCACAGAAAGTACCCGTATGGCGATGTGTCTTCTGGCTGTGGGCCCCATGCTCTTTGTGTTCCCTTTCTTCCAGAAGTATTTCACGCAGGGGTTGACTGTGGGAGCGGTCAAGGGCTGATTTGAATCTCACAGCTGAATGCCCTGGTCTGCTGGCAAGAACCAACGGAACGGATACCTATGCATGTTATGGGGATTGTTTTGCGATGGAAATGTTTGCCAGACTGTGCGGCGAAGCTGCACCATGATAAAAGGAGGATGTTATGGAAACATTTGATTTGGCGGCGTTGGGAAATTGGCTTTATAGCTGGGTGCAGCCTTCTGGTGCCATCCACGGATTTCATAATCACTCCGTCTGGGGGGATAATCCGCTGCGCTGGCCGGACTATACTAGTGGACACTCCACGTTTGCTGCACCAATTTTACCAGGTTTGGCACAGGTTTTGAGTCGCCGTTATGACGAGCGAGGACAGGAACTTCTGGAACGGATGATGCGGTATCAGGCACACGCAATGCGCGATGACGGAGAGTACCTGCATATTGGATTCCAAGCCGGAGAATTGGCGAAAGTAGGTCTTATCCACAATATGGTGCCGGCGCTTTCCCTATTGATGGCGGCGGGCATCGGCAAGGAATTTCTGCACAAAGACGTGGTGGATGCCGCACGGGAATCTGCTTTGCGTGTGCTGACACAGGGAAGCCTGCATTATGGCGGGGGTCGTGCCGGGGTGGAAGCCTGCTGCAATCAGGATTATGCCCGTATCTGGGCAAAGCTCTTGCTGCAAAAATACTTTCTGGATGACCGGTTCGAACAGCAGGTACAGGAGGATCTGGACTATATGGTGGATCATTTCCACATCTCCGGCGTGCCGGACGAGGATTGTGACGGTACAAAGCGGGCGTTACTGGGAAAAGACCAATTGTTGTTGGAGCCTGCTGAATACTACGGGCTAATGATTGTTCCGCTGTGTATCGGCTATGAACTGTTTGGACGGGAAAAATGGCTGCATGCCGCAGTCCGCCTGTGTAATCATGTGGTTCGAAGCAGTTTTCTGGATGAGGAGAACTGTCGCCGGGTTCACCGCGCCTATTATGCGAAGTCTGACGGCAGTTGGGGGCGGCTGACGCAACCTATGCAGATTCAGGGGAACGGGTTGACGCTGTACGGAATCAGCTACTGCGCACGCTTGACAGGAAACCGGGAAATGGAAAAGTTCTTGGCGGAGATGGAACAGGGGATTGCGCACTACCAGACAAAGCGGGGGTTTTTGCGGGCTGCTACCGGATGGGACACCGAAGCGGATGTTGTGCCCGCTACCGCTTGGCAGGCGCATGACTTTTTCTACTTTGCCCATCGGCTGGAACAGATTCAGGAAGAGTTTTGGGATCGATTTTTTGCCCCGGTGAAAGAATGCACAGTTCTGCTGTCCAATACCTGCCTGTGGATGGAGGACGGTCAGCGCTGGACGATTCAGGACTATTTCAGCCGTTCTGTATATCAGATTTATGGCAGGAAAGACAGGGAACGATTCGGGCGGGATTTATCTTGGACCGGCGAAAAGAACGATGTCGAGCCGGATTACCTGTGGGGGGAAGCACTGCCCCGTATGGTATTGAATGACGACTGCGTGACGCCGCTGCGCCCGTTGCCGGCGCACGCCGTGGTATATAATTTTTCCCGGTATCGTTGGATTCCGCAAGCGTGAACGGATTGTGCTATCAAAATATTTTTGACAGAAAGGAAAGATAAGCATATGAAAAAACCGATTCTGGTAGTAATGGCAGCCGGTATGGGAAGCCGTTACGGGGGTCTGAAACAAATGGATCCCGTAGGAAATCATGGTCAGGTGATTATGGATTATTCGCTTTATGATGCCCGGCGAGCGGGATTTGAAACGGTAGTATTTATCATTAAGCGGGAGATGGAAAATGACTTCCGCCATTTGATAGGTGACCGAATCGCTCATGTTATGGAGGTGCGCTACGCTTTTCAGGAATTGAGTGACCTGCCAACCGGATATACCGTGCCGGAGGGACGAACCAAGCCTTGGGGAACCAGTCATGCGGTTTTGGCTGCGCGAAACTGCATCGATGCGCCCTTTGCGGTTATCAATGCAGATGATTACTACGGCCCGGAGGCATTTGAGCAGATTTATCAGTATCTTACGGAACACTCGGATACAAAAGCAGGATATGAGTATGCCATGGTGGGTTACCTGCTCCGTAATACCCTTACAGAAAATGGCTATGTATCCCGTGGTGTTTGCCAAGCGGACGCGCAGGGCTACCTGACCAAAGTGACCGAGCGCACCCATATTGAAAAAGAAGGGGAGGGCGCCCGCTTTACCGAGGATGAGGGCGCAACTTGGACGGCACTGCCAGGCGACACCGTGGTATCCATGAACCTGTGGGGCTTTACGCCCAGCTTTGTTGCAGAAGCGCAACAGCGGTTTGCCGCGTTTCTGGACCGCGCAATGGTTGAAAATCCGAAAAAAGGCGAGTACTTTTTGCCCAGTGTGGTCAGTGAACTGATTGAAGAAAAGCGGGGAAGAGTCAAGGTATTGCGCAGCCAGGATAAATGGTACGGTGTGACCTATAAAGAAGATAAACCCGTGGTGGTGGATGCCATCCGGAAAATGACCCAGACGGGTGTGTATCCCGATCGACTGTGGGAGGTGTGAAGTATGTTGCAGCAAGCAGAACGAACTTTGCAGGAGGTACTGGATGCCTTTGACTTTGGCGGACAGGTGGCAGGTGTCCTGCGGTATGGTCAGGGACACATTAACGATACATTTTGTGTGTATGTGCAGCAGGCAGACGGCGATGCAAAGCGCAGTATTTTGCAGCGAATCAACACGGATACGTTCCGAGATCCTGCGGGACTGATGGAAAATATTGTGGGCGTCACAGAGTATTTGCGGCGTGTGATTCAGGAAAAGGGGGGTGACCCCGAGCGAGAAACCCTAACAGTCATCCGCACAAAAAAGGGGGAGGCTTTTTTCACCGACAGTACCGGCGGCGCGTGGCGGGCTTACCACTTTGTTAAGGATACGGTATGTTTGCAGCAGGTGCAGACACCGGAACAGTTTTACCAGTCGGCGTGGACTTTCGGAAATTTTCAGCGTCTTTTGGCAGATTACCCTGCCCATACGCTGCATGAAACGATTCCCCAATTTCACGATACCCGTGATCGGTATAAAAAGTTTGAAAAGGCAGTAGAAGCCAATGTATGCGGGCGAGCTGCTGAGGTGCAAGCTGAAATCTGTTTTGTGCGGGAGCATCAGGCAGACTGCGCCGTGCTGATGGATCTGCTGGAATCGGGAAAGCTCCCGTTGCGCGTGACCCACAACGATACAAAACTGAATAACGTGTTGTTGGACAAAAAGACGGGATGCGGTTTGTGCGTCATTGATCTGGATACGGTTATGCCGGGATTGTCTTTGAATGACTTTGGAGATTCTATTCGTTTCGGGGCAAACCATAGTGCGGAGGATGAGCCGGATCTAAGTTTGGTGAACTTTGATTTGGAACTTTTTGAGATTTATACCAAAGGATTCCTGGGGGCGGCGGGGGATGCTCTGACAGCACGAGAAAAAGAAATGCTGCCCTGGGGCGCTAAACTTATGACGCTGGAATGTGGAATGCGGTTCCTTACGGATTATCTGGAAGGAGATCACTATTTTAAGACGCATCGACCCGGACAAAATCTGGACCGCTGCCGTACACAGTTCAAGCTGGTGCGCGATATGGAAGCACACTGGCCCGAGATGGCGGCTATCGTACAAAAATATAGCTGACTGGGAGTGGAAGAAATCATGAATAGGAACCTTATCAAGGAACAAATCTGTGATGTCTGCCACAAGATGTGGCAACTGGGTTGGGTTGCGGCGAACGATGGCAACGTATCGGCTCGTCTGGAAGACGGAACCTTTCTGTGTACGCCTACGGGTATGAGTAAGAGTTTCATTACCCCGGAAAAACTCATTCGTATCAACGCCAAGGGCGAAGTTCTGGAAGGTGCCGAAGGTCTGCGCCCCTCCAGTGAAATCAAGATGCATCTGCGCTGCTATGAAAAGCGCCCCGATGTGTGGAGCGTCATCCACGCCCACCCGCCCGGTGCTACTGGCTTTGCGGTGGCGCACAAGGCGATGGATATGTACAACATGATTGAAGATGTGGCGGTCATCGGCAGTGTGCCCCTGACCCCCTACGGCACCCCCAGCACCACCGAGGTACCCGATGCCATCGAACCCTATCTGGAAGAACACGATGTCATGCTGCTGGAGAACCACGGCGCGCTGGCAGTGGGCAGCGATGTCATTACCGCCTTCTATCGCATGGAAAGTCTGGAACTGTGGGCAAAAATTACCATCAACGCGGTGATTCTGGGCGGTAGTAACGACATCAGCCGGGAAAATATCCAGAAACTCATCGACTTGCGCGGCTTTTACCGGGTCACCGGTCGCCATCCCGGCTACAAGAAATTCGACAACGGGCTGAGGTGAATAAGATGCTGAAAGGAATTCCCGCCATTCTTTCCCCGGAACTGTTGAAGGTGCTGACCGAGATGGGGCATGGGGACGAGATTGTTTTGGCGGACGGCAATTTTCCAGCGGAAAGCATGGGCAAGGACGCCATTGTGGTACGCGCCGATGGACACAATGTGCCGGAACTGCTGGACGCCGTGCTGACCTTGATGCCGCTGGATCAGTACACCGAAAAGCCGGCGGCGCTGATGGAAGTGGTGCCTGGGGATGACTGCAAGCCCACCATCTGGGACAAGTACCGCCGCCTGTTGGAGAATCACAGCGAAAACCCGAAAAACATCGAGATGATGGAGCGCTTTGCCTTTTATGAACGGGCAAAAAAAGCCTACGCCATCGTGGCTACCGGCGAAACCGCCATCTATGCCAATATCCTGCTGAAAAAGGGAGTGGTCCAATGAAACGGGTGCTGGCTTTTGACTTTGGTGCGTCCAGCGGACGGGCTATTCTGGGCGAGTATGAGGGCGGTCGCCTTACCTATAAAGAGGTACACCGCTTTGAAAACAACCCCCGCGAACAGGACGGGCATCTCCGCTGGGATTTTACCGACCTGATGAACAATGTCCGCTTGGGCATTGAGAAAGCAGGGGCTTTCGACAGCATCGCTTTCGATACTTGGGGCGTGGACTTTGGTCTGCTGGACGAAGCGGGTCACCTGCTGGAAGACCCTGTGCATTACCGGGACGACCGCACCAATGGAATGAACGAGCAGGCGGAGAGAATCCTGCCCGCCGCCGACCTGTACGCAGCCACCGGCTGTCAGATTATGGGCATTAACACCCTGTTTCAGCTGCTGGCGGTGCAGAAAGAGCAGCCGGAACTGTGGGCAAAAGCCCGGCAACTGCTGTTTATGCCCGACCTGTTTGCCTATGCTCTGTGCGGGAGGCGGGTCTGCGAAACGACTATCGCCTCCACCAGCCAGATGCTGGATGCCCGCACCGGGCGTTGGAGCAAGACCGTCCTAGATGCCTTTTCGGTTCCTGAAAGCCTGTTTGCCCCGATGGTGCCCAGCGGCACGGTGTTGGGGGAATGCAAGGGTGCCAAGGTCATTGCGGCGGCGGGGCACGATACCCAGTGCGCCGTGGCGGCGCTGCCCGCGCCGCAGCCGGGGGCAGCTTTTTTGTCCTGCGGTACCTGGAGCCTGCTGGGCTGTGAGCTGGACGAGCCCATCCTCACCGAGGAAAGCCGTACCCTGGCACTCTCCAACGAACGGGGGGCCAATGGCAAGGTCAACTACCTGAAAAACATCATCGGTCTGTGGCTGATCCAGGAAAGCCGCCGCCAGTGGAAGAGGGAAGGGACCGCGTACAGCTTCTCGGAACTGGAGGAGTTGGCATTGCAGGCGGAACCCCTGCGCAGCTTCATCGACCCGGACGCCCCGGAGTTCACTCCGCCCGGGGATATTCCCGGCCGCGTGCGGGAATTCTGCCGCCGCACCGGCCAGCCGGTGCCCGAAACGGTGGGGCAGGTGGTGCGCTGCCTGTACGAGAGCCTCGCCCTCAAATACCGCTTTGCCTTGGAACAGCTGAACCGCGCCACGGGGCAGAACATTTCTTGCCTGCACATCATCGGCGGCGGCACGCAGGCAAAACTGCTCTGCCGCATGACCGCAGACAGCATCGGTCTGCCGGTGATTGCCGGTCCCATCGAAGCCACCGCCTTGGGCAACATCCTCATTCAGTTGGTCGCCTTGGGCGAACTGAAAAATCTGGGCGAGGGGCGTGCCCTTGTCGCCCGCACCGAACCGGTGCAGCGGTATGAACCCGAACAGACAGCGCTGTGGAACCGCGCTTATGAAACCTATAAAACCATTTTGAACGAAAAAGGAGAGGAAAAATAAGATGCTTTATCCCAAAATTGGTATCCGCCCCACCATCGACGGTCGCTGGGGCGGCGTTCGTGAAAGTCTGGAAGACCAGACCATGGCCATGGCGCGCAATGCCAAGACCCTGATTGAAGAAAACCTGCGTTACCCTGACGGCACGCCGGTGCAGTGTGTCATTGCCGATTCTACCATCGGCGGCGGTGCCGAAGCCGCCGCCTGTGCCGACAAGTTCCAGACCGAAAACGTGGTGGCTACGCTGACCGTCACCCGCTGCTGGTGCTACGGCAGCGAAACTTTCGACATGGACCCCCGCACCATCAAGGCGGTGTGGGGTTTCAACGGCACCGAGCGCCCCGGTGCCGTCTACCTGGCCGCCGTGCTGGCAGCCCATGCCCAGAAGGGTCTGCCCGCCTTCTCCATCTACGGGCATGACGTGCAGGAAGCCAGCGACACCAGCGTGCCTGTTGATGCCGCCGAAAAGATTCTGCGCTTTGCCCGCTGTGCCATGGCGGTGGGCTGGATGCGCAACAAGTCCTATGTGAACTTGGGCGGCGTGGCCATGGGCATTGCGGGCAGCTACTGCGATGCTTCCTTCTTCCAGAAATATCTGGGCATCCGCCCCGAGTGGGTGGACATGACCGAGATTGTCCGCCGCATCACCTTGGGCATCTACGACCCTGAAGAATATGACCGCGCCCTGACTTGGGTCAAAACTCACTGCAAAGAAGGCTTTGACTGCAATGCAGGCAAGAAACTGCCCGAAGTCATCACCAAATCCAAGGTGGTACCCGCCGACAAGGATTGGGAGTTCATCACCAAGATGACCATGGTCATGCGGGACATCCTGTACGGCAACCCTAAACTGGACGAACTGGGCTGGCACGAGGAAGCTCTTGGCAAGAACGCCGTGGCGGGCGGTTTTCAGGGTCAGCGCAACTGGACTGACTGGCTGCCCAACGCTGATTTTTCCGAGGCGATTATGGCGTCTACCTTCGATTGGAACGGTCCGAAGCACCCCACCCCCTTCGCCACGGAAAACGACACCCTCAACGGTGTTTCCATGCTGCTGGGCACCTTGGTTTCCGGCACCGCCCCCTGCTTCCACGACGTACGCACCTACTGGAGCCCCGAAGCCTGTGAGCGTGTTACCAACCACAAGCCGGAGGGTGTTGCCAAGAATGGCTTCATCCATCTGATCAACTCCGGTGCCACGGCGCTGGACGGCTGCGGTGCCGCCGTCAACGAGGAGGGCGAACATGTGATGAAGCCCTTCTGGGAGATGACCGATGCGGACGTGAACGCCTGCTTGGAAGCCACCGACTGGTGCCGTGCTAACTATGAATATTTCCGGGGCGGCGGCTTCTCCAGCCATTTCCGCTGCACCGCTGAAATGCCGGTGACCATGCTACGCGTGAACATTGTGGAAGGCGTGGGTCCGGTGCTGCAAATCGCTGAAGGCTGGACCGCCAACCTGCCCGATGATGTGCACACCCCCATCGACAAGCGCACCGACCCCACTTGGCCCACCACTTGGTTTGTTCCCCGCCTGACCGGCGAGGGCGCCTTTGCCGATGTGTACAGCGTTATGGCCAACTGGGGCGCCAACCACGGTGTCACCGTCTACGGTCATGTGGGCGCTGACCTGATTACGCTGGCGTCCATGCTGCGCATCCCGGTAGCTATGCACAATGTTCCGGATGAAAAGGTTTACCGTCCCCATGCATGGGCCGCCTTCGGCACCAAGGACACCGAGGCCGCCGACTATGCTGCCTGCAAGCAATACGGCCCGCTGTATGATTGAGTTTGAATAAGGAGAGAAAACCATGGGCAACACCGCACCATTCTAAGCGCCACTCCGGCGGGAATTGTGCGGTGTTGCCTTAGGTTTAGGTATATTTGCGCCTGCGTTGCGCTGAAAATGGCAGGAAATTGATTTATGGAACAGATTAAGCTAAAAGTGTTAGACAAAAGGGGAGTTACTCTGTTAACTTCTACCGCAGCTGAACAGCAGAGTTTGGTGTATAGGGCGGCGTACAATTTGGGAGATCGGGTATCATTGGAGATTGGAACCCCCGGACAGTACATAGTTTGTCAGTTTGAGGATACGATGCCTCCGGCTCTGATTTATGTTGAAAAGAGGGAAGTTGGCTTCTACATCCCGTTTGGCGAGCAGACCGTTGCCTACAGCCCCAAGTCTTTCACCGGTGATTGCCACATCCTGCGTGCGCGGCTTGCCACGGCAGAAGAGATTGCCGCCCGGCGCAACTTGGCCTTCAACCCCTACGATGCGCACGGCGATACCGGGTTTTATCCCCACGTCAGCGCCAATGTGGAAACCCGGGGCGAGTCGATGTTTGCGGCACGGAATGTGGTGGACGGTGTTTATGAAAATGATTCCCACGGGATGTGGCCCTACCAAAGTTGGGGCATCAACCAGGACCCCGAAGCGACCCTGACGCTGAACTTCGGTCGCCCCGTCACCTTGGACGAACTGCGGCTGACACTGCGCGCGGATTTCCCCCACGACAGCTGGTGGATCCAGGCGACAGTACGGTTCAGCGATGGCAGCACCGAGGTGCTGAATCTGGAAAAAACCGCCGCACCCCAGATCTTTGCCATCAGCCCCCGCACCGTCACCAGCCTGATGCTCTGTGAGCTGAAAAAGGCCGATGACCCCAGCCCCTTCCCGGCCTTGACCCAAATCGAAGCCTGGGGTACCGAGACCGTACAGCCGATTTCGCAATGAGGATCCCCCCTACGGGACACCCATTGAAAGATGGCGTGGTCAGTCGCTTCCAAGATACGTTTACAGGGCGCTAAGCCCTACTTGTTTGCGCTTGAAAGGGTAGCCTATTGAAACAGCGAGGCAGGGGGCGCACATTGTGCGCCCCCTACTTTTGTTGCCTAAATCGGGGTGCCAGCACTATGTGCACGGAGTTTTAGCACCACTTTCACGCCATAAAGCACCACTTGGAAAATCTAGGAAAATCTTCCACCTTACTGCTCACTTCTGCCATTTACACGAAAACGGAGAATTCAGCCTACCCTGCTGGTGGGCTAAAAAATTTGCCTTTGTGTAAGTGGCGGGAGTGGGCGGCGAAATGGCAGAAAAAGTCCGTGCAGATGGCAGACTGACTCCGATTACATATATCCAGGTTACTGCAGATATGACAGCAGAAGAGACCTTTAATCGTGAAATTGCGCCGCTAAAAAATATCAAAGATAACTACGAAAAAATCATTCTTACGCTTGATAAAAACACACTCGGCAACTACGATGGCATTAAGGTTCTTAACCTGTTAGACTGGTTGCTGGAAGAAAAGCAAACAACCGCTACATTTGGATGTTGCAGTTGATGAATGTGCAGCAGATCATGCCTATCC
>OGZF01000593.1_pt1 | contig 31106 bp, 44 predicted proteins | sample 1576771 | NCBI WGS metagenome assembly OGZF01 (sample SAMEA3541536, study PRJEB24748) | human gut metagenome | biome: human gut; feature: human-associated habitat; material: faeces | place: China | collected 2012
GGTATCCTTCACGCCATGGTCCCACTTGCTGCGGGGCTTGAACTCGGCTTCGATACTCTTGTAGGTCTCATTAACGGTATACATTTTGACACTCCATTTCAGCCCCCCTTGCTGGAATAAGAGGGCTTATAAATCGGTTTGTTTTAAGCAAAACTCCAAAAGTGCGCAAACGCGAAATGCCACTCACATTCGGTTGACGGCGTTCATCAGACTGTTTAGGTCGGTTTGTGTGAGTCCATTCCATCCCCTGACCCGACGTTTCAGAGTGCCGTTGATGAAGTCTCCGCGCTCCGCAGATGTGATATTGTGCGCATCCATAGCCTTGACCAGATCGGCGTACTGTTCGGCGCTGATCGCACGGTCTGCGGTCTCGTAACGCTGCTTGGCATACGCTCCGTCGTCGTCCTTGTCGGGGAAGATGCCCAACACTGCGTAGAGACTATAGCGGCGGGCGTAGGTGATCGCGCTACCGACCTGCTGGGGGTCGCCGGTCACGAAGAACGGATAGGAGCAGACCACCATCTGGTCTGTATCATCGAAAACGATGGTTTCCACTGTTCCGATGGCCTGTCGCGTTTCTCCCGTGTTGTCGAACGTGACGCGCTGGCTGAACGCCAGACCGTACTTCTCGAAAACCGGTTTGATGGTTTTGAGTATCGTGGCGAGGTTGAGATACTTGTAAGTCCGGTTGCCTGCTTGTGCGGTTTCGTCGGTGACGAAGTTGGGGACTTCGTTGAGAACTTGCATGAACTTGTTGCTGAGATTGTTGGTTGCCATTTCAGTGTTCCTTTCTGATAGTGTGATGATATATAAAGTATATCACATGTTGCGTGATATTACAAATGTGATTACTTGAGTTTGTGGACTAGGACGCCCTGAATGGCGGAAAAACGCCAACTAGGACGCTAGGACGCTAGGACGCTAGGACATGCATTAACTCAGATTGGCCACGCCTCGCCGTTCGTCAGATACACCGAATCCGCGTACCCGTTGTCGAACTGGGCACCCAAAAGCCCGTCCAGCATTGGCATCCCGCCGAGATTGTACGCCTCAACGAAGAATTCGAGGCGGGTCGGCTGATTGCCTTCAAGCACGTACATGGTGCGCGCCCACTCGGTCTTCCCGTTACGTTCCTCATAATCCCGGAATGCTTGCTCGTACACGTCGGCGTCAACGTACCCGTAATCTCCTATACGCCAAATATCGTCCGTCTCGGTGTAAGTGTCGAAGTCGCGGCATTCGGGAATCAGACTGGTGTCGATGCTGTTAATCATGGCGCGGGCCTGTTCGACGGTGAGATTTCTAACTGTTTCCATTGTTACCTCCTTGGATATATCTCAAGCCTTATCGCTTGATATATCCATTATATCATTATTGGTCTGTTGGGACAAGTTCGGCACGCCATCGCCGCCGTCATTGGAAAAGAACTCACGCTCCAGCGCCTCCACGCCACCGGTGGCACCCCAATACGCACGCCGCGCTCTCAGAACGATCGCCACGTCGGCGGACATGGAATCGGGAAGCCTATGGGCCATCCAATCCGACAACTGCGCTTCGCTCCGCTGTTCCCGCTTCTGAACCCTCCAATTAATCGGGTTGGCCAGCCACACGGGCAGAGTCCGCACGTACTGCAATGGCGTACCCTCGCACGATTCCACGAAACGCTTCGCCGCCCTCATGAGCGCATCGGCACCAACCTCATCAAACGCCTGATTGGAGTCTTTGAGTAATTCGTCCGAGACCCTGCATTTCTTAGGCCACAACTCCATAAGCGACTTGAGGGTCTCCACCGAATGACAGGTGACTGTGATTTTTTCTTTGTCGCGCGAGTATCGTTCTTGGGTTTTGTTCTCTTGGGTATTGTTAGTCAAAACCTCGTTTTGGGGTAGGTCAAAAGCAGGTTTTGGGGGGTCAAAAGCAGGTTTTGGGGTCGGTACATGGTCATAACCCTGTTTTGGGGTGGGCTTCCACAGCGAGACGTAATACCGGTTGGCTCTGCCATCGGACTTGACCCGTCGAATGTACCCCAATTGTTCCAGCACGTTGAGGCTCTTGGATACCGTGGGCTGTGAGCAACGCGCGATCTTCGCCAGCCGCTCCAAGCTGGGCCAGCATACGCCGGTGTTGTCGGCGTGACGTATCAGCGCCATATACACCAGCAGGTCGTAGCCGCCCAACCGGTCATCATCCACCGCCCAATTCGGCATCATCGAAAAACCCGAGTTCTGTGTTATACTCGTATCGGACATGTTTCCGCCTTTCTGTTAGCGCCTCTCTTCTGTTCTCTCGGGGGAGGCGCTTACTTTATTCCTGTTCCTATCTTATTTGATGTGGTGCGCCCGGTTCCAGTGCGCATATATATTATATAGCTAGCACATGCTACTTGCAATCAAGAATAATCTGATGTATATTTAAACCATGTACGCGAAAGACTACACCGCAACGACGGAGCAGTACGCGGAACGCTGGCACCTCAACATCCAGACCGTCCGCAGATACTGCCGTGAGAAACGACTGCCATACATCAAGGTAGGCAACCGCTACTACTTCAACCCCGACATCACACCACTACCCGTAGGAGCAACAATCGACGATGAATGACCCCAGAGTCACACTGCCGCTCGCACGCTTGGCGGCAGACCCCGAACGCAAACAGACCAGCAACGGCACCCTCTACATGCTTATCCGAGTCGCCGCCACAGGCGGACACATGGACAAGACCACAAAACAATGGGTAGACCACGACACCGTGTGGGCGACCATATTCGAGTATGACCTGAGACTTGCGGAAACCTACGAACGCATGCTACGCAAGGGCACACCTGTCCGCGTCGAAGGCGTCCTGAAATGGAAGACCAGCACCGACAACCAAGGGCAGCCGCGCACCGACTTCATCATCGAACACGCGACCATCAGCCTCGCCATGCTCAAGGCGAAGAACCAACAGCCTCAGCAAGACCAGCAGACCGGCAACCAGTGGCCGGGAACCGACATGTTCGGCCCGACCAACTCAACCAACCAGACCGACAACGAATGGGGCGTGTTCTAAATGGCGGTGAACGTCTCCGAGAAAGACAAGACGCTCAACGAGATCATCGACTGGTGCGAGCAGCTAGAAGTGGAGGGACTGAGATTGGCGAGCGCTCTTCTGATGCAGCATGACATGGACGCATATGGTGTCGTGAGGGGACAAGTCAACGCATACGAAAAGACAGCCGACCACTGCCGTTCCATGCTCGGCTACACCGGCAACATGCCCACGGAAGTACCGAATCAAAGCGAGGACGCGAGATGACGATTGACGAACTGCATGATTACTGCCGTTACCTCTTCGACGAGAACCATGTGCATGGCGTGCCTGACAAGTGGAGCGAAGGCTACGAGTTCGCGCTCAGCCTTGTCATGTTCAAGTGCCATGAGGGATTAACAGACGAAGACCGCAAGGCTGTAGCCGACTGGCGTGAAAAACATTGGAAGGACACGAAATAAGCAGGACAATCCGATATGTCTAGTGCACCCACTGCGGCGAGACGGTGGGCACATATTACGTGACCTGCCCGTACTGCGGATACAGGCTGGCCGTGCATAGTCTGCCACCAAGGGAGAAATGTACGGACTAACCCAAGTCACCACCGATTGAAAGGAACCATAATGACCCGATATCTCGTAACGGACCAACAACTGCGTCAAGCAATACACTCGGCCATAAGAGCTCTGGACCCTAGCAAGCAAGATGAGCATTACACCATCGAATCAACTGCCGAAGTCTCCTATAAAGTCCTAGAATTATTGGCCTCATCGAAGACCGCCGAATCGGAACAAACCGAGAATACCAAACAGACTGCTGGCCGTGAAATCGATACGAGCGAGTACCCATTTATCCAACTAGAGGCAGACGAACTCGTCCGGATGATCTGTGACGCCTACCAAACCGGCGTATTTTCAGGAAAGGAGCAATCATGAAATTCACGAAACGCGCATACATCAAAGTGTGGCAGAACTGCCCCATAGACGAACGCGAAGACACCACCATAACCCTCTATGACTACGAGGACGCGAACGAGCTCAACAGTATCCCGGTAGCCTTGCTCTATCTGCTGGAACGTCATGCGTTCGCCAACAGTATGAACGAGTTCGACATTCTTGAACACTGCCTTACAGCCGAGTCGTTCGATCTCATAGGCTTCGTCAAAACCTACCGGGACATGCTCAGCAAAACCGGCGACTTCTGGACGCCCATGAAGTTCATCACCGCAAGCTCCAAACCCGTGGACGGTATCCCGCCCGTCTCCTATTGCCCACGCTGCAGAGCGTTGATCTGGCCGGACACCACACAACGCTGCATCAACGGACAACCCGAAAACGACGCCGAATATTACAGGCGAATTCTCGAAATCTACAAGAACAACCCCGACCCGCGTTTCTGCCACAATTGCGGTCAATGCTTCAAATACGTCGGCCAAGACCAACTAGCCTACAAGCATCAAAGCAATCGCGCCGACACCCTGCGCACGCTCAAACTCAAGGCGGAAACCCAACCGACGTTCGATCTGGCGGAGCTCAACCAATGATCGGCGAACCATTATCGTTCAGCCTGTTCATCCCCGGCATCCCCGCCAGTAAAGGCTCCTACCGTCCAATCACCGGCAGGAGCCGAACCACCGGTAAACCCGTCACACGCCTCATACCGATGGACAAGAAGGAACGCCCGTGGCGCGACCACGTGCGCGACACCATCCTCAGCCACAAACACCCAACCATTCCCCCCAACTCATACGTGACCGTAGAAACCACGTTCTATCTTCCCCGCCCCAAAACCATCCCACCCCACAAACGCAAACACCCCACAGTCAAACCAGACATAGACAAACTCCAACGCGCCCTATACGACGCCATCACCGAAACACACATCTGGCATGACGACTGTCAGATAACCGACGTAACCAGCCACAAACGATACGCCGACAACACCACCACCGGCGTATTCCTCACGATCACATGGGAGCCGAACCAATGAAAAAACCAAGCGAATTCGACTACTTCCGCAACACCGACAAACCGGAGAAAAACACAACCAGCTACAAAGTAGGCCGCATTCTCGGCGGGCTACTCATCACCCTAGCCGTACTCCTTATCACCACCGGCACCATAGCCCTACTCAAACTCCTAATAACCTACATCCTCGCGTAAGAACCATCATGCCCCTCAGCCAACACAAAACCGAACTAGCCCTCCAATGGCACCGCAAACACTACACCACCGAATACATCGCCCAACTACTCAACACCACCCCAGAAGAAATACAAACCATCATCAACCAACACCAGCAACAAACTAAACCCCAGAAAGCATAAAATACCCCTTATGAGCAACGTAACCCGAGACGTGCGCGGCAGAATCACCGGCGGCGTGAACAACCCAACAGGTAAAGGAGGCTTCCAAGAACGCCCACAAGACCGAGGCTCATGGACAAAAGATACCAGTCCTACCCGGTGGATACGCGAGTACGGGAAACTTTCTGCAAAGGAATTTGCTGCGAAAGCGAAAGACCCCAGTCTGACCATGGTGCAGCGTATCGCGATCAAGCATATTGCTAACGCAGAGAAAAACCCGAAGGTCGCGGCCGATCTGATCGACCGTTTGGACGGTAAGCCGCACCAGTCCACCGACGTGAATGTGACCGGCTATGAGCCGCCGCGCATCGTGTTGGAACCGTTTGACGATAATCCCGAGAACAAGAAAGACGGTGAGTAATGACGAAACCACGTTTGCAAGTCCAGACTATAAAGACCAGCGACTTGATTCCTTACGTTCGGAACGCAAAACAGCATCCAGAAGAGCAATTGGCGCAGATCGCGGCCAGTATCCGTGAGTTCGGTATGAACGATCCGGTAGCTGTCTGGCATGACAAAGACGGTACGCCGGTCATCGTGGAAGGACACGGCAGAGTACTCGCCTTGCAGAAACTCAATATCGAGGAATGCCCGGTCATCTGCCTTGATGACCTGACAGACTCGCAACGCCGCGCCTACACCCTAATTCACAATCAGCTCACCATGAACACCGGGTGGGACGCGGACATTCTCAGTCTGGAACTGGAAGACCTCACGGATGACTTCGATATGGACTTCTACGGGTTTGACCTGCCAGCACTTGACGTACAAGACCCAGACAGTGCCGAAGAACTGGACGATATCGACGATAAGCACGCCATTCAAGTCAACGTGGACAACGAAAACGAACTAGAGACCGTATTCAACAAGCTCGTACAGGAAGGATACTCGTGCAAGATCATAACCATCTGATAATCGATATCACTCGGAGCAGCACGCCGCCGGTAGACAACTTCCGTGTTAACGCCATCCGCTCCGACTACGATTACACGGTTCCCGAAGTCACAGAGCATTTCACCGGGGAGATAATCCTTCCTGATAACTGGCAGATAGGCGTCATCGTAGGAGCCAGCGGAACCGGTAAAACCACTATCGCCAGAGAACTGTTCGGCGACTGCTTCACCCCGCTGCCGGAGCAGCGTAATCCAAGCGTGATAATGGACATGCCTCAAGGCCACTCTGTCAGCGAGATAACACGTATGTTCACCTCGCTCGGTTTCTCCAGTGTCCCGTCATGGCTGAAACCCTATTCGGTGCTAAGCAACGGGGAGAAGATGCGTGCTGATCTGGCATACACCCTGCTTTCCGCGACCACGGATAATCCCGTGGCCTATGACGAGTTCACTAGCGTGGTTGACCGGGACGTGGCCTACAATCTCTGCGTGGCATTGCACAAACACGTCAAACGCACATCCGGACTCAGGTTTATCGCGGTAACCTGCCATTCCGATATTCTCGATTGGTTGCAACCTGATTGGGTGTATTCCACGGATGATATGGGGATGATCGACCCAAAACATTCAAGCCCGCTCAACGGCGGTTCACCGTCGAACGATGCGACCGAAGCGAGTGGGCAAAGTTTAAGCGATATCATTATCTGACCGGACGTCTGAATAATCGTGCCCGATGTTGGGAGGTCAAATACTGCGGGAAGCCCGTTGGCTTCTGCGCGGTAATTAGCATGCCCAGATGTAACGGCACTGCAATGGCCCGTATCCACCGAATCGTTATTCACCCGGACTGGCAGGGAATCGGACTCGGAAGAATGCTGGCCACAACAGTCGCCAAGCATGTGAGCCTCCAGTATGATTGCTTCCTGCAAACCTCAAATCCAGCAATGAAACACGCGCTGCTGCACTACGACGATTGGAAGCTAACCCGGAACAATATCATCCTTTTTAATAGGAAGTACGCGGTAGAAGCCGCACGTAAACACAAGCCTGACTTCAGCAAGACGTCGCGCCGTGTGAAGACCGCTAGTTTCGTTATCAGGAAGCACCGATGAAGATAGCTAAACCGTACCGTGACTTATGGTGGTGGCTTCACTCGGAGACGCCACCATACCGGTATTACTGCTATTCCGGTGGCCGAGCTTCGGGAAAGAGTACGAGCGTGGCGCAAAGTCTCATACTTCGCGCCGCCACCCAGCCCATCACCGTCCTATGCGCCAGAGAATTCCAAAACAGCATCATCGACTCCGTGCATAAGCTGCTGGCTGACACGATCAAATCGTTCGGTGTCAAGGGCTTCGAGGTCACACGCGATGCCGTCCGCCACATTAACGGCAGCATGTTCATCTTCCGAGGACTTCATAATAATCTGGAATCGATTAAGAGCATCGAAGGCGTGGACGTGTGTTGGGTCGAGGAAGCGCAGACCATAAGCAAGGAAAGCCTGACCACGCTTATCCCGACGATACGCCGCCCCAACTCCACTCTGATCTTCACGTGGAACCCGCTGACCAGCCACGACCCAGTATGGTCATACTTCATTACAGGCGACTCTGAAGAGCGACGCCGCCAGACTTGCCATTGGCACACCACTTACAACGACGTGCGCCAATTGTTGAGCCAAGACGTGCTGGACATGATACGAGCCGACCAACAGTCGGCGGACTACGCACACATCTGGCTAGGCTTGCCGTACTCCGATACCGATAACCAGTTAATCAGCGACAATATGATAAGCGAAGCTGTCCAACGTGAACCGTTCGACGGCCCGGTGACGTTCGGCGTGGACGTGGCCCGATACGGCAACGACCGTACGGCGCTCTGCATCAAACAAGGCAACCGAATTAGCATTTTGGAATTTTGGACGCACAGCAGTATCGTGGACACTGCGGAACGCGTCAAACTCAGGGCCGCCCAGTACAAGCCCGTCGCCATCCGTGTGGACGACACCGGCGTAGGCGGCGGCTTGACCGACCTTCTTAAGACAAGCGGCCTGCCCGTGGACGCCATCAACTACGCCGGTAAGGCAAAAGACCCGCAGTATCCTAATATCGCCAGTGAGCTATGGTTCGACTTCGCCACGATGCTACCCACGCTCAGCATCAACTCCAGACTGGATGACTTCGCCAAGCTCTCCACCGAGCTGACCACGCGACGCTGGAAAATCACCAGCAGGAACCAACGCCAGATCGAAAGCAAGCAGGACTACAAAGACCGAGAGAATCTGGGTAGTCCCGATCTGGCAGACGCCGTATTGCTTGCGTGCTACGAGCCACCGAAACTGCCGTCGTGGGACGTTGCGGTCTGCTAGCTCTTTAGGCGTTGCACCCGATAAACTAGAAACAGGGTTTTATAACGAATCGAGGAAACTGTGAGCCTGCTGAACAATCTCCGTGACGGTTTTATGAGCGCTTTCGACCGTAACCATGCGCCAAGCTCAACCCCGACGCCTATGGGCGGGAATGTCTGGCAGCCGATGGGCGGCAACACCATTCCACTGCACGACACCTACGACAACGTGTTTCCCTACGTGAACGCCATCGCCCAACGGTTTAGCACGATAATCCCCTACGCCGTGGACGCTGAGAACAGGCGTATCGACCCGGCTCCCGCACCATTGGCCGCGCTCTACGCTCCCAACGATACCTATTCATGCCTCGAATTCCTGAAACTAATCTCCGCCAGCATCCTCACTCAATCACACTTGGACATTCTGATCTGGACAACCAACGGGCCGGGCGGAGACATTACAGCCGACAACATTATCGGCTATACGCTCCTACCATCGAACAGTCGCCAATACAATTCCTCTCGCTCCGACTGGTATCATCGCGTCACGATGGACTTGGGCGACGGAGAACAAGCCTATGAATTCTCCCGAGATGAAACCATCGCGCTCAGCTACAGCCAGCACCCCAACGATCCGACGCGTGGCATAGCCCCCGCCATGACCGTTAAGAAGTGGGCCAACGTGGACGATATGATAGCCGACTACGAGCGTGGTTTCTTCGGCAACAACGCCGTCCCAGCTGGAATGATCGGCATTGTGTCGGAAAACACTGAGGACTTCCAACGTAACCGCGACCGCTTGGAAAGCACGTTCCGGGGTGCAGGGAACAACAACGGGATCGTTTATAACCTGATTCCGGTTGACCCGATGACCCATAAGCCCAGCACCACCAGCAAACTCGTATGGGTGCCGTTCCAGAACGACAACGATAGTTTAGACTTGCAGACCGTGAACGACGTGGTGAACAACCGATTGTCGAACGCGCTCGCCGTCCCGGACATCATTCGTGGCATCGACAACGGACAGACCTACGCCAACGCCGAACAGGCGGAACGCGCGTTCATCGAGAATACGCTGAAGCCGTTGTGTATGACGGTGTGGGATAAATGGCAGTTCGAGCTAGACCGTATCACCGGGGGACTTGGGTATGGCATCACTTTCGACCTTGATCTACCGTATCAGACCGACATGGAGAAGGTTCAGGCCGACACCCAGAAGGTACGTATCGACTCGCTGACCCAGCTTTTGAACATGGGGGCCAGTCTGGAATCTGCCGTGGACGCGCTCGGACTCTCAGACTCGTACAAGCGTCTTGACCTGCACCAGTCGGCTCCGACGCTGACTATCCCAGTAGCCGCAAAACGGTATAGCCGTAATATCAAACCGCAGGAAACGGCAACCGAAAACCGTATCCTCCCGGCTACACGACGCTACGTGGACAGAGTCATCCGAATGGCCCGCCGCTCCCAGAACGGATTACGCGACGATCTGGAAGCCATCGGCGACCAGTGGATAAACGACGTGGAAAATGACCTGATGACCAACCTCGTCGCCTACGCCCGCCGTACCGGCTACGAGTTGGAGCAGGTCATTACCGCGTGGGCTGAAGTCCACCCAGAAAGCTCCATTGCCGTGCAGGTCGAGGGATACACCGCCGATGATTGGCGGCAACTCTACTTCTGGACTGAGCTTCCCGACACCGTGCGTGAAGCCTACGTGGAACACTTGCGTAGCATCGCCAAGTCCACCAGCAAGACCATCACGAACAACGTCCTCGAACTGGTTAATAGGGCCGACGTGGAACAGTGGGACGCCGAACGCCTGCGTGACGAGCTCGAACTCATGGGCAACGATCACGCCGAGCTGATTGCCCGCTGCGAAACCGTGCAATCCCAGCGGCTCGGCAGCTTGTACAGCGCCCGCAATCTTAGCGAGACTCTTGGCGTTCGACTGTACAAGGTATGGCGTACCTCCGGTGACGGCAAAGTGTGCGAGTTCTGCCGTACCATGGAAGGCAAGCGAATCTCATTGGATGACACGTATCTGGCTGAGAACGCCAGCGTCGAGATCGGAGACCGCACCTACGTGAACAATTTCGAGAGTATGCAGACCCCGAACGGACACCCCAACTGCCGGTGCTACGAGGATTACGAGGTGGTGGAATCATGACTTACGACATCCATTGCAAACACTGCGGACGGTATCTAGGTTCCTGCGCCCGTGACACGATGGTGACGCTCAAGTGCCCGAACTGCAAAGGTTTGGACGTGTATCGCATCGTGCTACTATGGGGTCAGAACATTAAGCCCATTAAGGACGTTCGACCGCACCACTAACCCCCCTATCTGAAAGGGCAAAGATGAAGACTCGCAAGAGCTTCGCCAACAGCGGTGCCCCAGAAACCAATGGCCGTACCCTCACCTTCCTCGCCAACAGCGGCAAAGTGATGTGCGACGGACTCACCGTAGATTTGAAGACACTGAAAGCACCGTTAATCGACGGCACTCTGAAACTCGTGTCCGATCTCACCGAGTCCGACAAACTATCCCTTCCGCTCCTGATCGACCACATGCCCAGTATCGAATGCCAAGCGGGTGCCATCACCCGACTCTGGATGACCGACGCCGGACTGATGGCCGAAGCGAAGCTCAGCGAGGTAGATCAGGGCGAACGTATCCGCCAGCTTGCAGCAGACGGATGCCTGACCAATAGTTTCAGCATCACCGTTGAATTCAACCAGCGTCCCGGCAAGGACGGTATCATCCACGATGGCGAACTACTGGAAATCAGCGTCGTGTATCGTGGGGCCGACCCTCGGGCCGCTTTCACCGCAATCAACATTCGCAACAACAAGAATGGAGACACCATGAACCCGGAACTCCTGAAGAAACTGGCGCGTACCATCGCCCAGTTCAAACTCACCCCGGACGAGGCGGAACAGCTCACCGATTCCATCGGTGACATTATGCAGTCCGCTCTCGATGACATCACCGCTGCCATCACCAACCAGACGGAAGGCGAGGGCGAGGGCGAGGGCACCCCGGCACCGGAGGAACCCGTGCAGACTTCCAACGGTCGCCAGACCATCATCATTAACAAAGCCAACCACGCCGCCCACCAGTCGGGTACCGTGAAGTTCTCCCACGACCGTAAGACGTGGATTGACTCCGACGACGCCATGATCGCGTTCGAGCGTGCCCTGATCGACACTGATAACAAGGGTGTCGAAGCGTTCCACCGTGAGTGGGCTGACACCGTGAACCGTAACATGTCGGCCACCGCATCGTTCGGCGTTGACGGTGACAATGTGAACAAGTTCATCCCGACTGCGGCAATCACCACAATCTCGGACGCGCTGAACACGCGCGGTTCCGGCCTGTGGAATCTGCTGCGTAAGACCGGCATGGATCGTCTCACCATCGGTGGCAACATCGCCGGTCTGACTGACCAGACCCGTGCTCACGGCTACCCTGTGGCCTCCTACGGCACGAATAAGAAGGAACAGGTGCTTTCGTTCGTGAAGCGCGAGCTTCAGGCCGACTACACCTACAAGTACATCACGCTGAACAAGGGCGATATTCGCCGCACCCAGCGTCCGGGCGCTCTGCTCCGCTACGTGTTGCAGGAACTCCCGAACTACATCGTCCAGACCATTGAGCGTCAAATTACGCTCGGCGGCTACACGGATATGGTGCATTTCCGTTCCGTTGTGACCGACGCGGCAGACAAGTCGTCCGAGTGGAAGGGCAACCGTTTCGCGCTCTCCTACACCATGACAGATGACACTCCGCTGATGGACTTCGTGCGTGCCTCCCACATGGTTCGCGCTCAGGGCAACAAGGTGCTGCTGTGCAACGCTGACACCGTGGCCGACCTGCTGATGTCCGCAAACGCTAACGGGAATACGTACATTGCTCTCGGCGGTGACGATACTCTGGCCCGCGCCCTCGGCGTTAACCAGATCATCACCCCTGAATGGTGGACGGACACGGACGACACCACCACTATGGGCGTCATCATGTCCGCGTCTCACTACGCGGTGGTTGGCGATACCTCCATCGAGGCTTTCACTAACTTCGCGCTGTCCACTAACACCAACGAGTATCTTCAGGAGATTTACGCTGGTGGCGGTCTGGACGCGGAGAAGTCCGCCGTGGTCATCAAGCCGAAGGGTAAATGAGGTGATCTGCTATGACGATTAAACAGGTTCGGTTCGTTAAGGCGGACTCTCGTAACCCGGTTCAGGACATCGCCGAACTAGCGGTGTTTGACGCTTCGGGTAATCCCGTTAACCCTCCGACCTCCCTTGCCGATGGCAGCGTGACGACCGCGAAACTGGCTGACAATGCTGTCACTTCCGCTAAGATTCAGGATGGCAGTATTACCGGCTCTGACCTTGCCAACAATACCGTAACCGCAACCAAGATCGCGAGCGGCGTTCTGCCGACCAACGCGACCAAGGAGAAGGCCGGTCTGGTCAAGCAGGCCGCGCACGTTAACGACCCGACTGGTGAAACTCCGACTAAAACCGAGTTTATCGCGCTCCGTAACGCCTTGGTCGCAGCCGGGCAGATGGCGTCCGCCTGACACGCTACCCTAAACAGTAGCGGGACTGCACCGCAAAGGCCCTATCTCCTACAATGGGAGGTAGGGCCTAACTCATTTTCGGAAGGAGCGATCATGGACATCGACGCAAGCGTAATCGATCAAGTGGGAGAGACGATCTACGCGCGATGGAAGGACGCCGCGCTCGCAGACCTCGCCAACATCATATGCCAAAAAGACCTATTCCCGATTGCGGATGATTACGTGGGAATTGTCGTAGGAGATGGCCGCCACATAGCGTTACCGGCATGGTATTCGGATGTGACCAACGTGCAGACCACCGACGGTGTGAAGCTCGATTTTCGCGTGAACTACGATATGGGCGACGGGTGGACGCCCGAAACCAAATACGCCAACTGTCTGACTATCGCGCAATGTCTTAATGTCGGCACGGCAATAACCGTGACCGGAACGCACGGGTTCGCCAAGCTTCCCGCCCCATTATCTTCGGTCTTGGCGGCTGTTATAGAGGCAGACCAGAGCGTTCTTGAACAGACAGACCGCATCACGTCGAAGAGCATCGAGGATGTGAGCGTGAGCTACGCAACAATTAACGAGACAGCTATGGAACGCGCGTTGACCCCGTACCAGTCGCTTATTAGCCAGTGGAGCCTATGCCGGAACGGAGTCCAGACTGGTGGCATTCTCTCCATGCCTCGCAAGCATCATCAATTACCGTGGTGGCTCAACGCGCAGGATTACATGGGGGGTGACTACGCTTATGGCAACGCTCTGTGACCCGTTCCGACTGTTCCCGAACCAAGTCCAGACGGCTACGCTTTGGCGGTACACGGCTCCCGGTCTGCCTAACGAAAAACTGGCCGACTTGCAGGTGATTGTGAAGCATTCAACACAGTCCGACCAGCCGACCGAATACGGTTCGCGTATCAGCAGTCGACGCTTCCATATTCAAACGGACACGGTTCCCGAGAACTTGCGGGAAAACATGGAACTATGGCCCGATCTCATGGTTGAATTGTCCGATGGCAGAGTATACCAAGTCACGCAAGCCAGTCGCGGCGATGATATGGACATGGGGGAGACTCGGTTCATAACTGTGTACGGGAACCCGTATGGAAGGGATAGTCTATGAACTACCGGTTACAGTTGTCCGCTGATTGGGCGCGTAAGCTCTCCACCCAACAGTTGAACGAGGGCGGCGTGAAAATGATGACGGACATTCTCAAGATGGCACGTCAGAACGCTCCCGTCTTGACCGGCGCTTTGCGTAACAGTGGCCGTTTCCAACAGCTTTCCACCGTGAAGTGGCGTATCACGTTCGGCAACAGTCGCGTGCCTTACGCTCGTATCCGCGAACACACGAACCGGTTGCACCCGAACACGGTACGCTACCTCCAGCGGGCTAGGAACACTGCCGCTAGCCGTGCTAAATCATATTTCAACCTAGGATAGGAGCGCCATCATGATTGATCTGGCCATGTGCATGACCCTCCAAAACGAGGGTTTCGGCACTTACGGAAAGACACTGTTCTTCGGCACCAGCCCAGTACTGGACACGGGCAGCGTCACGAACGCCGAAGGAATCTGGGTCAACGCGAACACGGTTGACATTAACGGCGATCTGTACACCGATCAGCTCACTATCAGTAGCCGCTATTTCGACGTGATCGAACAAGGCCGTCTGATGCTCCGGCTCCTGCACTTCGTCAACAATCGTCTGCATGAGTATTGCCGACTGACATGCAACCCCATAGCTGATATTGACTTTGTATCAATCCGCGTGCATCCGGCGACCGCAATCGACATGGACGCCATCGACGGGGAAGGACGCTGGGTGAAAAGCATCCGGTTCAATGTGGATTACAAACTCTCCCCCGAAACGGTAGAATAAGAACCGTCCAATAGTCGCCGCGTGTGCAGTCCCGCCCGACGAAAGGACATTACAATGGCCTCCTACCCCCTTATCGGCAAAAAGACCGTCTACATCGACGACCTCGTAATCAGCCCCGACTACGTGCAGGATGAAGCTGGCAGCATCACTCTGACTCCCGGCACTACCGAGGTTGCTTCGCAGTCCGGCACCATCAACGTACCTAACGGTTCATACGAGGATGTGAGTTTCGAGCTGAACATTATTTGTCCGAGCGTCCGCTACCTCGGCATGCTGTTCCCCGAGCTGTATCACAACGCGAAGTTCAAGCGTGTTATCTCTGGTTTGATGTCCGAGACGGGTCAGGTGCGTTTCGGCGGCAACGAATGCGTTTCCAACACTCCGCGTAACATCATTATCCATAACGTGTGCGATGGCCATTCATCGGCGCAGGACTTCCGTATCCCGCAGGCGCTAATCAGCGCGGGCGGCGAGTTCACCGTGAGCCTGTCCGACCCGTTCGTGGTTAAGCTGTCCGGTTCGATGGCCTCCGGCGCGAACGGTGCCGTCGTCATGGGCGAACTTGATCTGGATAACCCGTCGTACTACGACGAGGATTCCGGTACCATCAAGAAGGAGAACGTTCAGGTCACCGCGCTTACCGCGTCCCCGGCGAACATCTCGGGCAAGGTCGGCGATCATGGGACTGTGAATGTGATGGCGTCTCCGAATGGTGCGACTGGTACTATTACCGCCACCGTAGCTGAAACTACTAAGGCTGTCGCTACGGACAACGGGGACGGAACTTGGGACATTCAGTTGAAGCAGACCGGTACGGGTACCGTCACGTTCAAGGCTGGCACTGCTCAGACCGTGGTTAACTTTAATGTCGCCGGTGCGTGAGCATAAGTAACGCCCGCCACCGTAGCTGGCACGGTCGGGTGGTGGGCGCGTGATAAAGAAGTTTCCGAAGGGGAACAATCCCATAATATCACACGAATGGAGCAACAATGACTACCCCTGTTTTGAGCATCGACACCCGAGAAGCGTTCCGCACCCTCACCGTGAAAATCGACGGCACCGTGTACACCATGCGCCCGCTCGGCTCGAAGGACATGCTCACGATCTTGGATAATGCGGAGACAATCGATAAGCTGAGCGCTGGCGTGGCGAACCGTGAGACTTTGGAAACCGCTGAAAAGATTATCTTCCCGCTGGTCGAAAGCCTTATGAGTCCAGCTGATAAATTCTCCGAGTGGGCTTCACAGACTCGTAAGCGTAGCGACCTTGCCTATCAGCGTGCCATGACCGCGTTATGCGGGCTTATGGCGAAGAACATCACGGTTGACATCAAAGGCGAATAATGAAGTCGTGGGATAGCCTGCTTACTCCCGCCGAACGGGAGGCGATGAAGAGTTACAAACAGAAGGAGGCGGTTCGCAAGCCGCTTCCGAGCGTTCATATCCTCGCCGAGCTTGGGGACTTGTATGGGTGGCAGGCTATCCGCGACGTGTTGGAAAACAACGTGTCTCCTTCCCTGATGATGAACCTGCTCAGAGAGGGACGCCGTATCCGACGGCGGCGACTGGCGGAACAATATCTCATGACGTTCGATTGCATTGCAGCCGCGTTCAGCAATCATGGAGACCGCAGGATTAACGCGATTATCAAAAAACTCGGGAAGGACGTGTGATGGCAGACTCGACACTGACCCTAGACGCCGAGATCAATACCGGCGATTGGAACGCTGGCGTAAAGGATATTCAATCGGGTAGCCGTCAGATCGAAGAGTCGGCGCGACAGGCTGATGAATCGTTGGGTGACGTTGACAAGTCTGCTAGTAAGTCTTCCAGCGGGTTAGGGAAGTTCGGTGCCGTCGCCGGTGCCGTTGGCGGTCTTGTATCTTCGGGTATCGGAATGGCTGTGGACGCCATCGGTGATCTTACCGGAGACATTATCGAAGCCTCCGACTCTGCGGACAAGTTCAAAAGCACGTTGAACTTCGCAGGACTGGATACGGGTACGATTGACGCGCTCACAGCCAGCACTCAGACTTACGCCGACCAGACCGTTTACAGCATCAGCGATATTCGCAACGTGACCGCACAGCTTGCCGCGAACGGAGTACAGGGCTTCGACAAACTAGCCGAGGCGGCAGGCAACTTGAACGCTGTCGCCGGTGGTAACGCTGAAACTTTTAGCTCGGTCGGTATGGTGCTTACGCAGACCGCTGGCGCGGGCAAGCTCACCACGGAAAACTGGAACCAGCTAGCCGACGCCATTCCCGGCGCTTCCGGCAAGCTTCAAGAGGCGATGCTGAAGAACGGCGCTTACACTGGGAATTTCCGCGACGCGATGGAGAAGGGCGAGATCAGCGCGGAGGAATTCAACCAAGCCATAATGGACTTGGGTATGACGGACGTCGCGAAGGAAGCCGCTACCAGCACCAGCACTATCGAAGGTGCGATGGGTAATCTGGAAGCGTCCGTGGTTGGTGTGGGTACGACAATTCTTGACCAGTTCAAAGGCCCGTTGACATCCGGTATCAGCATGTTGGCGCAGAGAATCAGCGGACTTAGCGGCGTGTTTACTGGACTGGTGCAGACTATCGGCCCGATTCTCTCACAAATTGGCACAACGTTCCAGACATCGTTTCAACCAGTTGTGGGAATGGTGCAATCTCAGTTGCTTCCGGCACTTAAGCCGCTTATGGGTGCCTTACAGAATATAGGCAATGCCATCATGCCTGCAATCCAGCCCATCGCATCAGGGTTAGCTACCGTGGCGAGCATTATCGTGCAAACTATGAGTGTTATCGCGACTGCGGTAACGCCTGTGATCAATAACATCGCCTCGTCGATTCAGACGGTGCTTCCGGCACTCCAGCCGCTAATGAGTGCTTTGCAGAATCTCGGTAATGCCATCATGCCTATTATCACGGCCGCAATCCAGACCATTGCACCAGTGTTGTCTACCTTGGTGAGCAATATCGGGCAAACTATGAGTGTCATCGCGACTGCGGTAACGCCTGTGATCAATAACATCGCTTCGTTGATTCAGGCCGTGCTACCCGCCATCCAATCAGCGTTCCAAATCTGGGGCACTTACATTCAAGGCGTCATCAACGCGGTGTTCCCATTCATCCAAGCGGTTGTCACATCCGTTATGAACGTTGTCAACGCGATAATCAGCACCGTATTGGCAGCGATTAACGGTGATTGGTCTGGAGTATGGGAAGGTATCCAGAATATCGCTTCCAGTGTTTGGAACGGTATCCAAAGTATCGTTTCCGGTGCCATCAATGCAGTGTCAGGCGTCATCTCAAGCGTGCTGAACGGTATCAGCGGTATTTTCAGCAGTGTATGGAACGGCGTCAAGGGAGCCGTTAGCAACGCATGGAGTGGCATCACCAGTGCCGTCAGCAGTGGCGTAAGCTCGATGATGAATTTCATCACCAGTATCCCAAGCCGTATCATGGGCGTGTTCAGCGGAGCCGGATCATGGTTGCTGAGCGCCGGACAGAACATTATTCAAGGTCTTATTAACGGCATCACTAACGCCATCGGCGGAGCCATCTCAGCAGTCAAAGACGCTGTTGGCGGTATCATAGACGGTGCCAAGAGCCTGCTGGGTATCGCGTCCCCGTCTAAGGTATTCGATCGTGAAATAGGTCGGATGATTCCTGCTGGTCTTGGCCGTGGCGTATCGGAGAACGAGCGTGCGGCCACTCGTCCGGTGGAAGACATGGTGGACTCTCTTCTGCCGTCGTCCATCGTGACCCCTATGCCTGTCATGTCCAACCCGGTGAATTTGAACGCGAACAGTGGCCCGCGTGTGAGCGCGCCTATCACGGTGAACGCGCTTGACCCGAACGCGGCCGCTCAAGAGACTGTGAGGGTGATTAATTTCCATTACGTGTGACAAGCCGCGCGGGTAGACTAAGGGTATGGCTATCTTTACCCTTGACCCGCGCGATGTCCGTTTGACCCTAAACGGGTTCCCCTTGTACGGAATCGACTCATACGGGTGTGAGTGGCACGTAACGTTTCAGAACGTTTCGGGATTGTTCGACGGTGTTGGTTCGACCTTGCAGACCAAGGACAAAGCGTGGTCGGATGGCTGGTTTAGCAATATTCCAGTGGCTCAGGGTCGCTCGATCAGTGTCGAGGGTCATATTATCGGCAAATGCACGGAAAGCTGCATCAACGCTTGGGATGCGTTCAAACGTTCGTTCAATATCACCAGTCAATCGCTTGTCGTGGAGTTGGGGAACATCAGCCGTCAGGTGCAGGTCATGCAATCGTCTTCCGCTCCGCTGGTGGAGTGGGCTGGTGTGAACATTCTCAAATTTAGTATCGGGTTGACCGCTTTGGACTCGTATCTTTACGATACGCAGTCGGTGAGCGGCAATACTGGTCTGCCGCACACTCAGGGCGGTATGACGTTCCCCTATCATTTCGAGGATATCAATACTGGCAGGGGTTCAATGTGGGTGTGGTCTGAAACAACCGTGTCGGGTAGCGTGCGTCTGACTAACACGGGTAGTGCTCCGAGTCCGGTGACGATTCGTATCAATGGGCCTGTGGTCAATCCGCAGGTTGAGCATAGTCCGAGCGGGCATATCATGGCGTTCGATCTCAGTTTGGGTGAGGGTCATTACATTATTATCAACGGTGCCACTCATGAGATTCTTATAGATGGCACCGATCCGGCACGCGGCAGTGTGATCATACGAGAATGGAGTTACGCGGAGGTAGGGGAGAACATCTGGATGTTCAGCGCCGAGAAACCATCTGATAACGCACGGATGACGGTCACGTTCAACCCGGCTTACATCTAAGGAGGTGCCGGATGCCTTTTATTTCTAACCGATTGCCGCAGTCGGACGGCTTATACTCGGACACGTCGCGTGTACTGCGGCAGCGTTCCGGCTTGCAGTTCGTCGCCGTCACGTTGAACGACGGCACGGTGATAGCCGAACTCCCCGACCTGCAATTAGCCCACCTGACGTACCGTTTCGAGGAAACAACCAGCGAAACGGCCACGCTCCCGTGGCGCAACGCACCACGCAATTGGGACGAAGCCACCACACCGTATCAGGCCGCCATACTTCTGGTGCGCGAATCTACCGTCCTGTGGGGCGGTATCGTGGTCAAACGCGAGCGTGCAATGCGCGGAGAAGGATTAACACTGACGTTGGCAACCGTCGAACACTATCTCGATAACGTGTACGTGCAGGATCATACGTACACGAATCGTGACCAGTGCGAGATCGTGGAAGACCTCGTAACCACCACGCTTAAAAACCACCGTTTCAATCTCGTTGTTGAAGCGTCCCCGAGTAAGGTCACACGCGACCGCACGTATGAGGCCGAAAGCGACAAAACACTGCTAAGTGTACTGCAAGAGCTTGCGAACGTTTTGAATGGGCCGGAATGGTGTATATCATGGCGTGCCATTAATGACGGTCATTATGAACCGGTCATGACGGTAGCCGACCATATCGGTTCCACCACGCCAAGCACCACGTTCGACGAAAGCGTTATGACCACGTTCAACTTGTTGGAAGATTACACGCACGGGTACGGTGCTAACGCGGTAATGGCTGTGAGTACGGCTGACGCTGGAGACCGTCCGCAATCCGATTGGATGATCGCAAACCAGCCTAACAGGCCCATGGTGGAATATGTGTTCCAGCCGTCAACCAGCATCACGAACAAGGCGACGCTGAACGAACATGCCAAGTCCTCGTTGTTGCAGATGCAGAACGGTACCCAGACCATCACAATGGGGTTAAGCCTTCTGTCCGCTCCAATGGTGAATAAGGAATGGAAGCCGGGCGACCTCATATCGTGGACAGTGAAAGAAGACGCCGAGCATTTCCCCGACCATAATCACGGTACCGCCCGTATCATCGGGTACGAGATAGATTTTAGTCAGGCGTGGACCATCACACCTATATTGCAACAGGAGGACGATAATGCCGAGCAAATTCAAGTTCAGTCTAGATAGCGCGGACGCTACAGCACGCCAGTTCTCGGACATCAAACACCAGTTGCAGGAACTGCCGCCGAGCATCGTCAACAGCGTTAAACCTATGGTCGATCAGATCACGAAAATGTATGAGGAAGTGCAGACGCTGACCAACAATCTTGATAAGCGTGTGCAGGAAAGCATCACTCGCAACAGCTATACCCGTGCCGAGATTGATGTTAAAACTCAGACGTGGAACTGGGGTGTATTGGCTCCCAATCGTGGTGGTACTGGTATCGCCAACGCTTATAACAATGTGTTTGCGTCAGGCTCTTGGCGCGCGGTGTGGGTGTTGTCTGACGGCACTATGGGCACGGCTCAGTCGATTCGTGCAGTGAAGACCGATATCGTGGACGCGGACGACTACATTCCCGTTGCCGCTCTCCGCAAGGTGAAGTGGTGCATATATCGGATGAAGGATGATAAGAACCTGAATCTTGATGATGCTCAGCCGTTGGTAGGTATGATTGCCGACGATCTGGATGAAAACGGATTGGGGTTCTTCTGCGAATACGATGAAGACGGCACGCTGGTAGGTATCAACTACCCCATGCTTGGTGTGGCGGCGCTCCGACTCGCTCAACAGGTAGCGGATGAATTGGACGCGCTCAAAGCTAAGGTTGATGCTCTATCCCACTGACAACGATAAAATGGTCGTAGACGATTTGGAGGAATGATTATGGCTATCATCATGCACCCGCTTACCGCGAAAAACGGTTCCCCGGAGTATACGGCGGACGATTACAGGCACGCCATCAATCCTCTATTAGTACCGTCCGATGGTACCGCGTTCGACGGTTTGTCTGGCATCCGTTACGGTTCCCCGAGTCCTCTGGTCACGGTGAGCGGACTGACTGCTACGGTCAAGGCTCATTGCGGTACCATCAGCCCGTGGAATGGGCTCGGCGCGTACACTTACGCCATTACTACCAATACGACGGTGCAACTGGCGGACTCCACCAACAATTACAAGATCGCTGTTACAGTGGAAGACCCGTCACAGTCGCACGGTACGACTCCGCGCGGCCAGCTCAAGGTGTTTACTGAGGGTACGCCTGACTCTAATATCAACGGTCTTGTGATTGCCAAGGTGAATGCCGGTGTCGTGTCTGATGAGGCTCCGATGATTCGTAACAGCGCTATCCTGATGGCGCGTAATCTTGAACAGCTTAACGCCATCGACGCGGTGGACGGGCAGGAGGCTGTGACAATCACCGATAATGTCCATTATGTTAGAAACGGTGGAATATGGGCTTCTTCACAGTTGTTTGACTCGTCGGACACGTTCAAAGCCGTCGGATACTCGAATTCTAACAACTGGTATGAATTTACGTTCTCGTCCCGCGTTACATCGTTCGGAAGCACTCAAAACGTGGAATTGGCGAAGTTCGCAAACATAAACTGCTGCCATATTCTGCACGGTGGATGGTACATGCTTAGCGCATTCCTTAACGTCAAGTATGATCATACAGACGCTCCTACGGTGTGGTTTCGACGGTACTCCGGAAACGTGTGGACCAAGTATATCGACACTCATGTTTCGTTTTCAAAGGGTGACTGGACCGGATATACGTCATTCGGCATTCCGACCGTGGTTTACAATATCCCGGATGATACTGTTATCTCGTTGGGTATAGGGGATAATTTCGTTTCGGCTGTCGGCAGTTTTACGGAGTTCACCGTAACTAGGATTAACCGGAACCTGTAATCTCGTTATAGCGGCATACCGCCCTCTGCTCGTACTTCGATATTCTCCGGAATCGGAACGACGAAGCTCACCAATGGGCGGAACACGTCATTGGGTGTCATATACGGGCCTACTGAAATTGTGCCGTGGTAGTTACCATCCAAGGTTAATTTACATCTCCCAATTGCCGTCTTTACATGATAAACGACATCATCCCATGGTTCACTGTTCATGATAATGGATATTATCTTCACGGTCTAAGATGAAAACATGATGGAAATTATCACGGCAATCATCGGCGTAGGCGGCGTAGCACTCGGAGGACTCATAACATGGCTAGCTAACCGTAGGTCAGACTTGACCAGCGCGTATCAAGATTTAGTGTCCGCTCAAGGGGGTATGAAACAGCAGATATACGCGCAAGACCAGAAAGTAAACGAGCTAATAAACCATCGTGATGTGTTGCAATACACGATAGATCTTGAGACTGGCTATATTCGCGCGTTGGGGCATTGGCTGTCCCAGTTCTGCGAGATCATCGAGCCTGAATTTTTGGAGAATCATCCTAAACCGTCGTTGCCTGATGATCTACGCGACCGGATTGCATCGCTTGAGGAACTGGCTGGAGATAATGACTCGCCGAGCCTGTCCAGAACATGACTTCTTATGGGCATTATCGGTAATAATAATCTCGATTCGTTCGATGCTAAGATAATCCTATGATACGTTTCAAATGGTGTAGGCTGTTGCTCGCCGTCGTCTCGTTGATAGTCCACGTATGGAGTGGCTGTTCTTCTGTACAATCAGTTTTATAAAAGGAGTTATCATGGCTTTGAACGGTATCGACATCAGCAATTGGCAGGCTGGTATAGATCTGTCTGCCGTCCCGTGTGATTTCGTCATTAGCAAGGCGACAGAAGGATGCTGGTACGTGTCGGCGGATTGCGCTCGGCAAGTGGAACAGGCATTAAGTCTGGGAAAGTGCGTGGGCGTATACCATTACGCCAACGGCGGTAACGCCGTTTCCGAAGCTGACTTTTTTGTGAACAATTGCGCGAATTGGGTCGGCAAGGTCGTATGGTGCTTGGACTGGGAGCAACAGGGTAACGGACTGGCCGGGTCTGGCGCGTCTGCACAACAGTGGATTAGGTCGTTCTGTGACCGCGTGTACGAGCGTACAGGCTCCCAGCCTATCGTCTACGTGGGAGCGTCCATGCTTAACGATGCTCAGAATATTGGTGATCGTGGATTGTGGGTAGCTCAGTACGCTAATATGGACGCTACGGGGTATCAGGATACGCCATGGAACGAGGGCTCATATGCGTGCGCGATCCGCCAGTATTCGAGCAATGGTCGTCTGCCCGGATATTCAGGCAGTCTTGACCTTGACAAGTTCTATGGTGGTGTGAACGCTTGGAATGCGTATAAGGCGGGTCATTCGAGTGTGACCAACGTGCCGACCCCTTCCGCTCCTGCTCCGTCTACTCCCGCGTCTGGCACGTATACTGTACGCTCTGGTGACACGTTGAGTGGTATCGCGTCGATGTATGGGACTAGCTGGCAGGTGCTGGCGCAGATTAATAATCTGTCTGACCCGAATCTGATTTATCCGGGTCAGGTGCTGAATATCAATGGCACTGCCAATACGGTTCAGCCCGGTAGTGGAACGTATACGGTGCAGTCGGGGGACACGCTGAGTGGTATCGCCGCCAAGTTCGGGACTTCGTGGCAGACTCTCCAGCAGCTTAACGGTATTGCCGACCCGAATCTGATTTATCCGGGTCAGGTGCTGAAACTGCCGGGCGGAGCACCGTCACCGTCCGTTACACCGTCACCGTCCGTTACGACGTACACTATCCAGCCCGGTGACACATTGAGTGGTATCGCCGCCCAGTACGGTACCAGTGTTTCCAATCTGGTGGCGTTGAACGGTATCGCCAACCCTGACGTGATCTACGCGGGCCAGACAATCCGCATCAATTAAACTATTCGATAGGAGGTTGTCATGAATATGAATACTGGTGATCCGACCACTGAGACAGCGGTCACCAATGAGATACCGGACGGTAATGATAATTACGTGCCGACGTTCGACGCCGCGACTCGTAAGTGGGCGTATCTGGTTTCCGGACTGGTTGGTATCGCCGGTGCGGTGCTGAGTTTCGTGAGTGCCGTGCCGGACATGCCGTCGTGGGTGGCTGTGATGGGTGGCGCTTGCGCTCTGGTCGGCTCCGGCGTGGCTGGAATGTTCGGTGTCCATTACGCAGGCATTTCCAAGTGAGGTAATCATGACAATCGCATCCGACTTGTTCCGCACCGTCACCGTCGAGATTCACGACATCAGCCAGCAACTCCCGTATATCGTTGTCAATCAGGCGGACGATAACGGCAAGATCATCTGTTTCGTCCCTCTGGATCACGGGCAAAAGGTCACCGGTTTCACTGGGGCGCGCTTGTATTATCCGCCGCGATCTGACAACGAGTATGGCGATTACGTGACTGGTGTTGAGTCTGACGGTGCTTGGGACTTCACGATTCCCGTGGGAGTCTTGAGTGCGGGACGAGTCGGGTGCAATCTCTCATTTATCGACGGGGATGGCGAAACGTATTCCCGTAATGTCGTGTTTCTGGTCGAACCGGCGGTGTCTGGGGTTTTCGACCCAGAGGATGGTCAGCAGACCCGTCTGGACAAGATTATCGGCACCGTGCAGAATGTCGCGGATACGGCTATCGACAGCATCAACGACACCGTTGATAACGCGGTGGAGCGCGTTAACAAAACTGCTAGTGACGCTGTTGAGAGCATCGGTAAAGCCGAGCAATCCATTAACGAGAGCGTGACGGACGCGAGGAAATCCGCTGAAGCCGCCGCGAACAGCGCCAACCAAGCGTCTGCTTCCGCCAGCGCGGCGCAGGCCAGCGAACATAACGCGGCAGAAAGCAAACGTAACGCCGCTTCGAGTGCCGCTCAGGCCGCTCAGAGCGCCACAGCGGGAGCGCAATCCGCTTCCAAAGCGCAGGATGCCGTGGACGGTTTTGGTTTGCAGGTCGGCACAACGACCACGGGCAATCCGGGTACGAAAGCGGCGGTTGAGATTCGGAAGACCGGCACCAAGTATACGGCGAACTTCACCATTCCACGTGGTGACAAGGGAGATTCTCCAAGTCTGTCCCGTACCATGGCCGACCCTGAATCGCATAGGTGGAATGCGATAGACTTCAATGATTTCACGGAAAACGGCGTGTACACGTTCAACGGGTACCCGACGAATTCTCCGAGGGGCGACTCCTTGTGGATTACCGGAACGCTTATCGTCTCCCACAGCTTCCAAAACATCATGCAAATATGCTCATATGCACCCTCAGCCGACCAGTCGGGATTTGCCTTCAGAAATGGCAAATACAGTGATGAGTCCACTGTCACACAGTGGTATAAGTGGCATCAAGTCGCTTTCCTCGATAACTTGCCTAAAACGTCCACCTTGGCAAACGAGACGGGCGATATCGCCAGCCTGTCCACGCGAATGCAAGCCTTGGAGGTTCGCGTCAAATCTTTGGAAACCAACCAGTAAGGAGAGACCTACATGTTTGAAACATTCCAAACCATTGTCAACGCCGGAGGATACGACCTCGACGATCTCACCCAGCGTATCAAGACGCTGTATGCGATGGGCGAACTCACCGAGGATGAGATGAAACAGCTTCTCGAACAGGCGCAGACGAACGCCAAGCCCGACGATTCCTACGCTCCGTTGGCCGACCGTGTGAAGGCCATCGAGGAATGGGAGACGACCATCGAGGAGCGTTTAAGCAAGCTGAAATCCGGCTTATCGACCAACCCCGGCGAACCCGAGGAACCAGCCGACAAGTGGCCGGAATACAAGCAGCCGACCGGCGCGCACGACGCCTATCACGTAGGCGACAAAATCACCTACAACGGGAAGCCCTACACGTGCATCTACGACGGTTGCGTGTGGACCCCGGACGCTTACCCGCAGGGGTGGCGTGAGGAAGCGTGAACCACATCTACACTGGTGTTTCCAAGTGGTAGACTGGTGTTGCTCCTTTCGAGCGATGGTGTGATGACCGATTAAATTAGCCCGGCACTGGTCTTGATGACTAATGCCGGGCTAGTTTTTTTAGTTGTTTAGCAGATACTCACGGTTCCTGTATTCACTTAATGCTGGAACGGTTTCTGGATGATCGTTGTAGGCGCTGACCAGCCATCCTTTTACGTATGATTCCTTTGGGTGGGCGTGGATGCGTGCGTGGCATCCCATTGTTCCCGAGCCGCAGACGGTAATGAGGTTGCTGGGTAGGTTTAATCCTTCCCAAGCGTGTGAGCGCCTACGCCGGTGATGCAGATTAAAAGCGGAGGCGCTTAATGGTCTCCCACAGATGAAGCATCTGCCGTGGTCTCGGTGGAACACTTTCATACGGGTTTCGATATCAGGGTCTGTTTTGCTCACTCGGATACTCCTTCGCAGTGGAAGAAGTACAAGGTTATCGGGGATACGAGTTTGAAGAAATATTGCCTATCGGTGTCTGTCTTGCATTCATGAATGGCCGTGGTCTTAACGCCTTCAACGCTGCCAAGAACGTCGTAGAGTTTGAGGAACGCTTTGGCGTCTTTAATCCCGATCTGACCAAACGTGAGTTCCTGTCCGAGTCCTTGGGTGTCGATGATTTCCTGTGCTTGGGGGGTTTTCTGCAAGAGGCTGATGATCGAGGTCAGATAGTTGATGGTTTCCATGATGCTCCTTTGGTGTGATGATGATTGGATTAATCGTGCAAGATTCTAGTCTTTGGTCAGGATGTCATAGCCGAGGTGTTCGGCCAACCGCAACCGGTATTGCTTTTGCGGTTTGCGGCGTCCGGTTTCCCACATGGCTATTACGTTTGGGCTGGCGACGCCGATTCGTTCGGCTAGTTCAGCTTGTGAATATCCGTGGCGTAGACGCCAGTATTTGATGCACTGGCCGATGGTTACACGGTCGCTGATGGTCGTATAGTCAACTGGGATGTTGCCGATGTTCTGTCGTGTGAAGAACTGGCCGGTCTGGCTGTCCTGTTCCACGGTGACTTCTTGACCGTTGATTACTGTCTTGATTATGTCTTGCTTGCGCATGTTTCACCTTCCTATGATGGGTGATATATAGATTATATCACATTGTTTCTGTTTCGCAAAACAGCTTACCAATGGCTTCGCGCCCATCGTCAGTCAGCGCGAACCGCCAGCAATGACGGTGCCGACTGTTCACACCATCCCGATCGACACGGTACACATGACCGGAACGCTCAAGTTCGATCATGCGCGTCCTTAATCCCTGCGGAGTATCGTCATACTTCGCTAAGACCGCCATACGTTCGATTTCCTCGTGGGTAAGCGGACGCTTAGCCATCCACAGAATCAACAGCACATGGACCTGTTGGTTGCTGAACATTACGCCACCGCCGTTTCAGCCGAGTGGCGGAGAAATGAGGCCATGCCAGCGGCCACAATCCACCCGGCCACCCACTTGACTCCGAACCGTACCCGGTTAATCTTGGCTGCCATCGCCCACACCGGGAGCGACACCCACGGGCTGAGACACCAGCCGCAATAGGCGAGTTCTCCGAGACTGTCCACGTAATCCTTGGCCCACGTGGGGAGCGAGTTGGACAGGTTCTCGGTCTTTACGGTCAGCTTGCGGCGGAGCATGGAGAACATATAGCCGGGGCCGGGCGAGAGTTGTACGACAGTGGTCGCGTATCCAGCCGTGATTCCAGCGGAAAGCACAGCAGTCCACCAATTGCCATCAGTCTTCATCGGTTTTCCTTTCCTCGTGGCGACGCCAGCAGTGATAACGCTTGGTGTAGTCCGCGTACAGGTCTTCATAGAGTTGTTTCGCCTCGTTGGTGGCTTCGTCGTGGTCGAACCCGTGCTGTTGCAAGACGTATTGAGCGGCACCTACCCAGATGGAGCGTCGAACGTGCTGATACCAACGGTCAAACAGTTTGCCGCACACCTTGTCGTGCTTGTTGTCGCCTAGAAAGTCGGCAACGCTCTCCACCACGAACTTACGAAGAGTGTTCGCGGTGATATGGTTACGGTCGAACAGTTCCAGCACGTCGCTGGTTAAAATGTTATTCTTCATTGGGCTCCTCCTCTTCTTCTGGTTCGTCATCGTCCACTAGATAATCGTCAAGGCTGATGTCTTGCGGCTCGAAGTAAATCAATCCGTCCAGCAAGATCATCGGGTATCGCACGGTTACCCCTTGGTCTTTGGCTATGGCGCGTATACCTCTGGCGGTGGGGCTTCCCGACGATACGATGCGGAGCCTACGCCCCATCTGTTGGGCGTACACGCGGCACGTCATCAGATAAACGGCGCTCTGCCGCTTGCATGTGGGGCATCCGTCGAACAGGACGAACATGTCAGGGCTTTCCAAGATTGTTGCGGTTTTCATCAGAATGTTACCCCCAGAGCGTCGGCCAGCACATCGGAGATATGGAGCGTGGCCAACTGGCTACGCTTATGTTTCTCGATTTTTTCGGTGATGTCCTTGCGGTACACGGGGATGACCTGATGGTGTGCGGCTCCGACCACGCGCGGGTCGAACATCGAGAAATACAGGACTTTCAGCGAGTCGCACACGACGAAGTACTGGAGCACCTGTGTTTTGTACTGGTCGGGGATGAAGTCGAAGCCGGTCGCCTTGGAGTCCAGAGTGTATTCGGGCAACACCTGTTCAATGACTTCGACCAGTTCAGGTTTGAGGTTAACGATATGAGATCGCATGGCGTCGGTGTGCATTATCCACGGTACGACGGTCTGCAAGTGGTAGGCTGAGCCGAGCGACTTGCATTCGATGGCCCACGTTGGCTTCTCAGTGTTCTCGTAGGCGTCTGGACTGCACGCGATACGGTTGTCGTCGTCACTCTCCCAGATACCGCAATCGGGGACGCAATCGACGGGGTTGAAGCCAAGTGTTTTGAGGGTGATCTGGATGTTCTCGTGTTCGAGACGGTGGCCGCGTTCCATCGGAGGTTCACCGTCCGCTGGTTCGGCCCACAGTTCCGCTAGGAACTTCCAGAAGTCCACGCCGACCTTAAGCCGTTTGTTCTTGGTTTCGGCGTCCACGATCTTCTCGTCGTAGTTCTGGGCCTTCGTGTAATACTCGTTGGCTTTGTCTGGCGTCTTCGCCTTCTTCGCTTGTTCCAACGCCTTGTCTCGGTACTCTTTGAGTTTTTCCACGTCGGTCTGAGCGTAGTGTTCCAAGGCGAGTCCGCCGCTTTTGGTGCCGGTGATACGGCCCACTCGTTCGTCGAGCCATGCCTCGGTTTCGTGGGCTTGCGATACATTGATGATTTTCATTGATGTTGTCCTTTCGGTTGGGTGTGGGCGGGTGACGAGTCCCGCCCACGAGTATCTGTTATGCAAAGCGGGGAGCGTACTGGTGGATGACGGCGGAAAGGTTGAAGTCGTTCATTGTAACTCCTTGGGTTATATATCAAGCCGTTTGTTTGATATATATAATATATCACATGTGGTGGGATTAGGCAATTAGTGACACGCAGGGACATGTCCCAATGGCCTAGTAGGACGTGGATAATCAACGGTGATTTATGAGCGTGACTGATAGGCTCACGCCCGAAAACCCGAAACAAGTCAGCACATACGCTTGCGATTAGGACAATTGGGATAGTCGATAGCCCGACACTGTAGGGCTTCTTCCATTTCCAAACGACGCGCATTGCTGCACAAGAAACACGCCTCAGCGGTATTGCGACACTCTTCGCGCCACAATGCATCAGCACGTTTCGGATTATCACAGTCGCTCTCGGCGATAAAACAGCGCAAGGCGCTCTCACGGCAACGTTCGGCCTCATCCCGCAGCTTGCGGGAGTCTGGCGTCACAGGAAAACCGTAGTACGGGTAACGTTGATCGATGGGCACTTCTCACACATGACTTGTCTCAGTGTTCCCGCGCGTACCGGCTGATAACACGCTCCGCCTGTCTGAGGGCACGCGCCTGCAAGTCAAGCATAGGCTCTCCACGGAACGCCATGCTTGCATCATGACCATCAGCCATGTACCGGCGTATTTCGGACGGGGTGAAGAACCGGGCGGCGATATCCACGTTGTACACGAGAGCGCACCCGCCGTAACTGTATTCCCGCCAATTGTCCGCGCCGTTTAGCAACAGCGCGTGACGCGATCCGAAGTGGTCGGGAAGAACCGTTTCGGGCATGTCGAGCGAATCAAGCAATGCCAGCGCGGTATCCTTCACGCCATGGTCCCACTTGCTGCGGGGCTTGAACTCGGCTTCGATA
>OGZF01000602.1_pt1 | contig 30526 bp, 23 predicted proteins | sample 1576771 | NCBI WGS metagenome assembly OGZF01 (sample SAMEA3541536, study PRJEB24748) | human gut metagenome | biome: human gut; feature: human-associated habitat; material: faeces | place: China | collected 2012
GGCGGTTGCGCTCCGACACGCGCCTGCGGGCGCAGCCCCTCGGGGGAAGGCTTTAAGAAGGTTACGACCCATCAAAAATTTATCTGTGGGGAGAAATTTATGAAATACGACTTTAAAACAGTTGAGGCCAAATGGCAGAAGGTCTGGGAGGACGAGGATACCTTCCATGCCGAGATCGACCATTCCAAGCCGAAATTCTACGCGCTGGTCGAGTTCCCGTACCCGTCCGCCGCGGGCCTGCACGTCGGCCATCCGCGCAGCTACACCGCGCTGGACATCGTCGCGCGCAAAAAGCGTCAGTGCGGCTATAACGTCCTGTACCCCATGGGCTGGGACGCCTTCGGCCTGCCTACCGAGAACTACGCCCTGAAAAACCACATTAACCCCGAGATCGTCACCGCCCAGAATGTGGCCCGCTTCAAGAGCCAGCTCAAGGCACTGGGCCTGTCCTTTGACTGGGACCGCGAGATCAACACCACCGACCCCGAGTACTACAAGTGGACGCAGTGGATCTTCATCCAGCTGTTCAAGAAGGGCCTTGCCTACAAGAAGGAGACCACCGTCAACTACTGCACCGGCTGCAAGGTCGTTCTGGCCAACGAGGAGGTCGTCAACGGCGTCTGTGAGCGCTGCGGCAGCCCCGTTGTCCAGAAGAACAAGAGCCAGTGGATGCTGAAGATTACGGCCTACGCAGACCGCCTGATCAACGACCTGGACGACGTCGATTACATCGACCGCGTCAAGACCCAGCAGCGCAACTGGATCGGCCGCAGCCACGGCGCCGAGATCAACTTCGACACCACCGCGGGCGACACCCTGACGGTCTACACCACCCGCGCGGACACGCTGTTCGGCGCGACCTACATGGTCATCAGCCCCGAGCACGCCTTCATCAAAAAATGGGTCGACGCGGGCCTTATCCGGAACGCCGACGCCGTCGCCGCCTATCAGGAGGAGGCCGCCCGCAAGTCTGACTTCGAGCGCACCGAGCTGAACAAGGAAAAGACCGGCGTTGTCGTCGAGGGCGTCAAGGGCATCAACCCCGTCAACGGCAAGGAGATCCCCATCTTTATCTCCGACTACGTCCTGGCAACCTACGGCACCGGCGCCATCATGGCCGTGCCCGCCCACGACACCCGCGACTGGGAGTTTGCCAAGAAGTTCGGCCTGCCCATCATCGAGGTCGTCAAGGGCACTGTGCCCAGCGACCTCGACAAGGAGGCCTTCACCGACGTGGCCACCGGCACGCTCGTCAACTCCGACTTCCTGAACGGCCTGTCCGTTGAGGATGCCAAGAACAAGATGTACGCCTGGCTCGAGGAGAACGGCAAGGGCCACAAGCAGGTCAACTTCAAGCTGCGCGACTGGGTGTTCAGCCGCCAGCGCTACTGGGGCGAGCCTATCCCCATGGTCTATTGCGACAAGTGCGGCTGGGTGCCCCTGCCCGAGAGCGAGCTGCCCCTGCGCCTGCCCGAGATCAAGGACTTTGAGCCGGGCGAGAACGGTGAAAGCCCGCTGGCGCGCCATACCGAGTGGGTCAGCACGACCTGCCCCTGCTGCGGTGCCCCCGCCAAGCGCGAGACCGACACCATGCCCCAGTGGGCCGGTTCGAGCTGGTACTTCCTGCGCTACTGCGACCCGAAGAACCACGACGCCATCGCCAGCAAGGAGGCGCTCGAGTATTGGAGCCCCGTGGACTGGTACAACGGCGGCATGGAGCACACCACCCTGCACCTGCTGTACAGCCGTTTCTGGCACAAGTTCCTGTATGACATCGGCGTTGTGCCCACCAAGGAGCCGTACCAGAAGCGTACCTCCCACGGCATGATCCTGGGCCTGAACCCCCATGCCTTTGAGAACCAGCCCGATGCTGAGCGCAAGCGCCTGCTGGCCGAGTACGGCGACGAGAAGGGCGCGCGCAAGGCCCTTGTCGAGAAGTACGGCGAGATGGCCGAGCACCCCATCGTCAAGATGTCCAAGTCCCTCGGCAACGTCGTCAACCCCGACGATGTGGTCAACGAGTACGGCGCCGACACGCTGCGCCTGTATGAGATGTTCATCGGCGACTTTGAGAAGGCCGCCCCGTGGAACACCTCCTCCATCAAGGGCTGCAAGCGCTTCCTCGATAAGATCTGGTCGATGAGCGAGAAGCTCGTTCCCGGCGAGGGCGTCCGCCCCGAGCTGGAGGCCGTTGCCAACCGCACCATCAAGAAGGTCGGCGAGGACATTGACGCGCTGAAGGCCAACACCGCCATTGCCCAGCTGATGATCTACGTCAACGCGCTGAGCGATCAGGGGGGTGCGACCAAGGCCGAGTACGAGCTGCTGCTGCAGCTGCTGAACCCGTTTGCGCCCCACATGACCGAGGAGCTGTGGCAGCAGCTGGGCCATACCGAGCAGCTGGCCTACCACGCCTGGCCGACCTACGACGAGGCCAAGTGCGTCGAGCAGACGATTGAGATCGCCGTGCAGGTCAACGGCAAGGTCAAGGCCCGCATCAAGGTGCCCGCCGCCATCGAGAACGCGGACGCCATCGCCGCCGCCAAGGCCGAGCCCGCCGTAGCCGAAGCCATCGCCGGCAAGACCATTGCCAAGGAGATCTATGTCAAGGGCAAGCTAGTCAATATCGCGGTCAAAGGCTAAAATTTTATAAGCACTCTAAGGCAGAGCGAAGGCTCTGCCTTTTTTGGTGGGCGGCTGCCGCAAAGTTCCCCGGAGCGGTCAAGACCGCTCCCTACAAAGCACCCGTGAACATGGTACTGTAGGGAGGGGTCTTGACCCCTCCGATGACGCTGCCGCTATTGCGATGCAAATATTTCGCCGCCCCTAACAAAGCGCACGTGGTTCAATAGTCTCTGTTTACAAACTCCGTCAACTACGGTATAATAAAAGATACTAAATTACTTGACGAAAGCAGGTCACACCATGCTCATCAGTCTGATCGTACCCTGTTACAATGAAGAAGAAGCGATGCCGCTTTTTTATAAAGAAGCCTCCCGCGTGGCGGCGGAGATGAAAGCCAGCCACGGCGCGGAGTTTGAGTTTATCTTTGTGGACGACGGCTCCCGCGACGGCACGCTGCGCGTCGCGCGTGAGCTGCACGCGCAGGACCCCCGCGTGCGGTATGTCTCGTTCAGCCGCAACTTCGGCAAGGAGGCCGGTATCTACGCGGGTTTACAGGCCGCCAAGGGCGATTACGTCGCCACGATGGACGCCGATCTGCAGGACCCGCCCGCGCTGCTGCCGCAGATGCTGGACACGCTGCTGACCGGCGAGTACGACTGCGCCGCCACCCGCCGCACGACCCGCAAGGGCGAGCCGCCGCTGCGCAGCTGGTTTGCCCGCAAGTTCTACCAGATCATCAACAAGATGTCCGATACGGAAATTGTCGACGGTGCGCGGGATTTCCGCCTTATGAGCCGCAAAATGACCGACGCTGTGCTCAGCATGGCCGAGTACAACCGCTTCAGCAAGGGCATTTTCAGCTGGGTCGGCTTCAAGACCAAGTGGTTCGACTACGAGAACATCGAGCGCGTCGCCGGTACGACCAAGTGGAATTTCTGGGGCCTGTTCAAGTACTCCATCGAGGGCATCGTCGGCTTCTCGACCACGCCGCTGCTGATCGCGGCGGGGGCGGGCGTGCTGTTCTGCATCCTCGCGTTCATCGGCATCCTCTTTGTCGTCGTCCGCGCGCTGATGTTCGGCGACCCGACCTCCGGCTGGCCCAGCATGGTCTGCATCATTCTGCTGTGCAGCGGCGTCCAGCTGTTCTGCACCGGCATTGTGGGCGAGTACCTCGCCAAGACCTACCTGGAGGTCAAGCACCGTCCCATCTACATCGTCGCCGAGACCGAAGAGGACAAAAAGTAAATCATGCGTGATATGACCAAGGGTGCCCCGCTGGGGCACCTCAGACTGTCGAAAAAGGTGTGCTCACCCCTTGGCCCCCTCTGCGAGGGGGCTCCGCCCGCAGGCGGTGGGGGAGAGAACTGTACGGCTGTCCGAAATATTTCGGGCTATGGCAAGGTTCTCTCCCTCCGCCCCTTCGGGGCACCGCTCCCCCTCTGGCGCAAGCGCCACCTCCCCCGTATCGGGGGAGTCTGTCTCGCAGAGGGAGGTTTTTCGACACGCTGGGGTGCCCCGCTGGGGCACCTCTTTCTGTATGCGCTGCCGCTGCTGCTGGGAAACTGGCTGCAGCTGGCGTACAATGCGGTGTTGCCTAAGGCTTCCCCCTCGGGGCTGCGCCCGCAGGCGCGTGTCGAAGCGCAACCGCCGGAGGCGGCTCTTAGCGCGGAGACTGAAGCTGGCAGCGGCCCCGTCCGCTGACTGATGAGGGCAGAGCTATTGTGGCATCTCGTCAAATGGTCGATTCCGGTAACTTTGCCCTCATCCGACCCTGCGGGGTAACCGCACCCCTTCCGGCGCTGCGCGCCACCTCCCCCCGTATCGGGGGAGTCTGTCCCCGAGGGAAAAGGCAAAAAACGGCGGTCAGGGAGCTGGCCGCCGCTTTTTTATTCTGTAAAAATTCCCCAATATCCCGCGTTTCCGATTGTAATTTCTTCGACAAAATGCTACACTAATAGTATCTATCCACAGCATAAAATCTGCCCAAGAGAGGTAACGCACCGTGCCAGAAGAACGCAAAGTCTACCGCCGCCCTGCCCGGACGGCTGCGCCCGCCCCGCAGGCCGGGCAAGCGGCCCCGCGCCCCGACGCGCCCCCGCCGCCGAAAAAAAAGAAACGTCCCGGCGCCAAACGCCGCCGCAGCCGCCTTGTGCTGGGGCTGTGTTTGCTCTGCCTGCTGGTCGTGGTCATTGTGTCGGTGGTGCTGGTGCGCTGCTCGGCAGAGGAGAAAGGCCCCGCCGAGGCGGACTTCGGCACGCCCGCCGCGGCCTGGCAGAAGAACGATCTGGGCTACTACTTCAACACAAGCGGCCGGGCCATGCCCGCCGCGGTGCTCAAAGGCATGGACGTCTCCAAGTTCCAGGGCGAGATCGACTGGGAAAAGGCCAAGACTGCCGGCATCGACTTTGCCATCATCCGCTGCGGTTTCGGCGGCGAGTGGGACGGCCAGGAGGAAAACTGGGCGCAGGATGACCCCCAGTGGCGGCGCAACGCCGACGAATGCACCCGGCTGGGCATCCCGTTCGGCGCGTACCTTTACTCCTACGCCACGACGGTGGAGGAGGCCCGCAGCGAGGCCGACCACGTCGCGCGGCTGCTGGGCCTGACCGCCCCGCCGCAGGAGGGGCTGGACGACTACACCGCCGCGCCCTACCGGCTGAGCTACCCGGTCTACTACGACCTCGAGGATAAGTACATCAGCGGCGTTTTCCCCTCCGAGATGGCCGAGATCACGCAGGCGTTCTTTGACCGCCTGACCGAGTACGGCTACACCGGTGCGCAGGGGCTGTATGCCTCCCGCAACTGGGTGCGCGCCCGCATGACGGATCCCGCCTTTGACAAATGGCGCGACAACCTCTGGATCGCGCGGTTCTCCGACGATTTGAACTACGCGGGCACCTACGATATGTGGCAGTGCACCTTCAGCGCCCCGGGCGCGGACTACGGCGTCCAGAGCGAGACGGTGGATCTGGATTTTGTCATGAGACCGTTTAAATTTACCGGTGCGTCCGCCTGCAACGGCAAGACCGCCGCGCCGGTGCTCCTGAACGATACCTACACCGACGAGCTGCACATGGACGGCAAGGACGCCTACGCCACGCTGGCGACGAACGAGCCGGGCGAGAAGGACGGCGGACGCAGGGTCTACTGGACGACGAGCGACAAGACCGTGGCCACCGTGGACAAAAACGGCACGGTCCGCGCCCGCACCGACAGCGGGGAATGCACGATCACGGCCACGCTGGCCGACGGCACCGAGAGCCTGACCTGCCGCGTGCGGGTCGGGGACATCACGGTCCCGATCTTTGCCACGGCGGGCCTGCGCGGGAATCGCGCCACGCTGGCGGACGCCGCCGCGCTCAAGGGCGCGACCCCGGATTCCATCCTGCTGGACGCGGGCGACAGCCTGCACGGCACCGAGAGCGCCAGCCTGACCGGCGGCATGGATATGCTGTCGGCGTTCTCGGCGGCGGGGTACGACCTGCACGCCATGGCGCTGACCGACTTTGCCTACGGCACGACCCGCCTGGTCAGCGACGCCAACATGGGCAGCGGCCCGTCGCTGGCGTCCAACCTGCTGAACAACGAGGGCACCGCTGTGTTCTACCGCTCCACAAGCTGGAGCCGCAACCGCGTGACCAATGGCCGCTACACCGTCGTGGAGCGCGCGGGGTATAAAATCGGCTTCTTTGTGCTGAACGACCCGGCGCAGGCCGCGGTCATCTCGGCGTCCAACGGGGAGTTCATCACGGCCCGCGACTGGAACGACACCGCCGCCGAGCAGATCACCGCCCTGCAGAACGCCGGGTGCGATGCCATCCTTGCGATTGTCTCCACCGCCCCGGCTGGCGACTGGCAGAAGGCCCTGCTGAGCCAGGGCGTGACGGCCATTATTGACGGCACAACGGCGGAAAACGGCACGAACGTGCTGGGCGCGGATCTGGGTCTGACCGGCGTGGCGCAGCTGGACCTGGTCTTTACCCAGGGCGGCGGCTGCCGCGTCGAGGTCCGGCAGCCTGTGGCGGCTGCCGAGATGGAGAGCCGCCGTGCCACCTGGCTGGCGATGAGCACCGCCGACGCCGCGCAGGCCGACACCGCCGCCGATGCCGCCGACCCCGGCAAGGACACCGAGGCCGTGGGCGGCAGTGACACCACCGCCCCCACCGAGACGGCAGACGAGGCCCAGCGGGCCGGTGCGGACGCCTATACCAGCGCCGCGGCGGAGATCGCCACGCTGGACGCCGACGACCAGAGCATCCTCTACACGCCGCTGTTTACCTACGCGGCGAACCCCGACGCCAACAAAACCATCAGCTTCGGCAACTATCTGGCGGCGCTCTACGCCGAGATCGTCACAAATGACCCGGCCACGGGTCTGCCGGAGGGGGCGTCCGTCGAGGCGTTCGCGGGCGGCGTGACCGAGCCGGAATACGGCGAGATCACCCGCGGAGATTTGATGGCCGCCCTGCCCGCGACAGCGCGCATTCAACTGGTCAGCACCACCGCAGAAGCCGCCCGGGCGCTGGCCGACGGCGGCACGGTCAGCCGCGTCTACCAGAACAGTCTGACCGAGTACGCCCCCGAGGGGGATGTAGTCTACATCGTCACCGACACGGCGACTCTGGCCGGTCTGGGTGCGGAGTACACGGTCCTGCGCGATTACGGCGATGTCTTTTGGAGCGTTCGGATGAACATCAACGACCTGACCGCTAACTTTACCACAGAGTTTGTGCTGCCGGAGGCCCCGCAGTACGGGGTCGGACGCAGAGGCTGAACCGGGGACGGCAGCCACCCGCCAACTTCCCGAACCCTTCCGGCCTGCTTCGCGGCCACCTCCCCTGATGGGGAGGCTTTCCTCGCGGGCTCCGCCCGCGCAAAAAGGCTCCCCTTTTAGGGGTGACTCCCCGCTGCGCGGGGAGATGTCGCGGAGCGACAGAGGGGTCCGGGCCCGAAGGGCTGGCCGAGCTTGCGAGGCCTGAAGGGTCCCGACGGGCTTTCCGTGGCCTTTCATTCCCGGTTCTCCCCGCAACATCCCCAAATAAAGGAGGTTCTCCCACATGAAGCTCACATTCTTAGGCGCTGACCGGGAAGTGACCGGCAGCTGCACACAGCTGGAGGCGGCGGGACACCGCTTTCTGATCGACTGCGGCATGGAGCAGGGCCGCGACGTGTATGAGAACGCCGACCTGCCCTGCGCGCCCGGCACCTATGAGGCACTGCTGCTGACCCACGCGCACATCGACCACTCGGGCCGCATCCCGTACCTGTACAAAAACGGCTACCGCGGCCCCATCTATACCACCGATGCGACCCGCGACCTCTGCGCCATCATGCTGGAGGATTCCGCCCACATTCAGGAGCAGGAGGCCGAGTGGAAAAACCGCAAGGCCATGCGCAGCGGCGCCGAGATGATCGAGCCGGACTACACCGTCGAGGACGCGCAGAACGTCATGAAGCAGTTTGTGCCCTGCCCCTATGAGGCGTGGCAGACGCTGTTCGACGGGCCAACCGGCAAAATCGAGATGCGCTTTACCGATGTGGGGCACCTGCTGGGCAGCGCGTCCGTCTCGCTGCGTATTGCGGAGCCGGGCCGCACGCCGGAGATCATCGTTTTCTCGGGCGACATCGGCAACACCCATCAGCCGCTCATCAAGGACCCGTCCAACCCGGGCCACGCGGATTACCTTGTCATGGAATCCACCTACGGGGACCGCAGCCACGGCCCGAAACCGGATTATATCGGCGATTTGAGCGCCGTGCTGCAATCGACGTTCGACAAGGGCGGCAATGTCGTCATCCCCAGCTTTGCCGTGGGCCGCACGCAGGAGCTTTTGTATTTTATCCGCCAGATCAAGGCCGAGGGCCGTATTAAGGGCCACGAAAACTTCCCGGTCTTTGTGGACAGCCCGCTGGCGAGCAAATCCACCACGATCTTCCGGGAAAACTTTGCCGAGTGCTACGATGACGAAGCCCTCGCCCTGGTGCAGAGCGGCCGGAACCCCCTGCAGTTCCCGGGTTTGCACGTCAGCGAGACGAAAGAGGAATCCATGGCCATCAACGGCGACCCGACGCCCAAGGTCATCATCTCCGCCGCCGGTATGTGCGACGCGGGCCGCATCCGCCACCACTTAAAATATAACCTCTGGCGGCCCGAGTGTACGGTGCTGTTCGTCGGCTACCAAAGCCCCGGCACCTTAGGCAACGCGCTGGTCAACGGTGCGCAGGAGGTCAAGCTCTTTGGCGAGCCGGTGCAGGTCAGGGCCCGCATTGCGCAGCTGGGCGGGCTTTCGGGTCACGCCGACAAGGACGGGCTGGAAGCCTGGCTACGCGCCTTTGACGAAAAGCCGAAGTTCGTCTTTGTCAACCACGGCGAGGACGCCGTCGCCGAGCACTGGGCCAACCATCTGAAGGAGGAGGGCTACGAGGCCGACGCCCCCTACAACGGCTCGATCTGGATCGCCGCCGAGGGCCGCGTCGCCTGCGCCGAGGTCGGCAACACCCGGAAGATCATCAAGACGAAATCCGCCGAGACCGTGCGCACCAGCGCGGCCTATGACCGTCTGGCCAACATGGGCCAGCGCCTGCTGGAGGTCATCCGTCACAACCGGGGCGGGGCCAACAAGGACCTTGCAAAATTTGCCAGCCAGATCGCTGCGCTGTGCGACAAATGGGATCGATAACATTGACAAAAGCAAAAGGAATATGGCAGATGCTGCCCGCACCCCTGCGCGGCGCGGCGACCCTGCTGGCAGTGCTGGCGCTGGCCGCGCTGCTGACCACGGTGCGGCACAATGCCAGCGCCTACCTGACCGGCGTGTGGGATACAGGCTCCCAGACGCTCGTCTATGGCCGCATCCACCAGATGGAGCAGGGGCAGTACGCCCCCGGCGGCTTTCTGGGTGTCTACACCGACGATTGGAGCGACGACACGAACCGCGCACTGTTCCGGGACGACACCCCCACCGACGCGGCGGCGTTCCACCCCTACACCCACCAGTCGGGCTTGCAGGGCTGGCTGTTCGGCAGGGTCAACCGTCTGTTGCGGCACCGGCTGCCCGACGGTCTGGCGCGGGAGACCGCCCTCTACTGGCTGAACAGCACGCTGTTCTACGCGGCGGAGCTGCTTGTGGCGCTGGCCGTGTGGGAAGAATTCGGCCCGCTGGCGGCAGCATTCGGGTTTGCGTCGGTGCTGCTGGCCCCCTGGCTGCAGCGCGGCATGAAGGACCTGTACTGGTGCCTCTGGACCTGGCTGCTGCCGCTGCTGGCGGCGCTTTGGCTCTGCCATTGCACCTGCGTGCGCGGCAAAACGCCCCGCGGGTGCTGGCTGCTGGTGGCCGCCGCCTGCATGGTGCGCTGCATGTGCGGGTTTGAATTTATCACAACATTTTTGATCCTGTGTGAGATCCCGCTCTGCTACGCTGCCGCCAAGGCGTATTTTGTGCGGCACGACCCGCACGGCGCGCTCGTCTGGCTGGGCCGCACCGTCGGGGCGGGTGTCTCGGCGCTGGGCGGTGTGACTGCGGCGCTGGCGCTCTGGTTCGCACAGGAATGGCTCTGCTTTTGCAGCGCGGCGGACGCCTGGCAGAACATGACCCGGGCCGTCACGGACCGCGTCAGCCTGACGGACGGCGCGGTGCGGGACGTGAACGTGCCGCAGGTGCTCGCGCAGTATTTCCGTGAGAGTACGGAGCCGCTTTTGCAGCTCGGGCCCGTCAGCGTCACGGCATGGCAGCTGCTGCTGTTTGCGCTGCTGGTCGGCGCGGTGAGCGTTGTTGCCTGCCTGCGCCGCGGCACGGCGGCGCAGCTGGTGCCGCCGTGCATCGTCTGGGGGCTGGGGCTGGCGGCCCCGGCATCCTGGATGGTGCTGTCCAAGGCGCACGCTGCGATCCATGCCCACCTTGTACCGATGCTGTGGCACTTTGCGTTTGTGCCGATCAGCTGTATGCTGCTGCCGGTGCTGGCAAAACTCATGATCCCGGGGAGGAAAAAAGACCTTGTGGCATCCCATTAAACACTACAAAACGATCCGCCATCACAAGATGCTGGTGATGAAAAACTGCTTCCGCTGCGGGCTGTACTGGCAGGGCCTGACCCACGATTTAAGCAAGCTGGCCCCCGTGGAGTTCTGGGCCGGGGCCAAATACTGGCAGGGAACGTGCAGCCCCAACAACGCCCAGCGCCAGGCCGAGGGCTACAGCGCCGCCTGGCTGCACCATAAGGGCCGCAACAAGCACCATCTGGAATACTGGATCGACTACGCGCCGGACGGCGACCATGCCATGGCCGGTATGCGGATGCCCGCCCGCTACGTGGCCGAGATGGTCTGTGACCGCATTGCCGCCAGCAAGAACTATAAGGGCGACAAGTACACCGACGCAGCGGCGTGGGAGTACTATGACCGCAGCAGGGACCACTACATCCTGCACCCCGAGACCCGCAAGGAGCTGGAAAACTGCCTGCTGATCCTGCGCGACGAGGGCGAGGATGCCTGCTTCCGCTACATCCGTACCGAGCTGCTCGGCAGGAAAAAGTAAATACAGAGCGCCGCCCCTGTGCAGTTTTCCACTGCGCAGGGGCGGCGTTGTTTAGAACTTATGAGAGACCGTCACTCCGTTGTTGTCTCGGTGGGCGTGTCGTCGGTGGGGGGCGGTTCTACGGTCGGCGTCGGGGGCGGCTCCTCTATGTACGGCGTGGGGGACGGGGTGGCTGTCACCTCGGGCGTCGGGGACGGGGTGGCCGTGACCTCGGGTGTCGGGGACGGGGTGGCCATCACCTCGGGTGTCGGGGACGGGGTGGCCGTGACCTCGGGTGTCGGCGTCGGCGTGGTCTCCACATAGCTGTCACTCGTGCTCTCGCTGTCGGCGGGCTCCTCCGTCGGCTCGGGCGTGGCCGTCGCCGTGGCGGTGCTGGAGGAGCTGACCACCGGCACCGTGTAGACCACGGCGTCCTTGTCGCCGGTGTGCTTCGGGATCGTCGTCAGCGCGGGGCGGTCATCTTCGGTAATGTAGCTGTGGGTGCGGATGTAGTTGAACAGCGCGTCCATCGCCGTGCGGGTCAGATGGATGCCGTCGCTCGTCTCCACATAGCCGCTCTTGGCGTAGCCGGTGACGGAATCCTTCAGCACCTCGGCGCTGTTCAGGAACTTCTCCTTGCACATTTCGACGAGCGCTTTGTTGTACTCGTCCACCTGGGTCTGGGTCAGGCTCTGGTTGGAGTGCTGCTGCCCGATGGGCGGGATGGCGTTGACGATGATGTCCACGCTGGGGTAGGCGGTGACGATGGCCTCGATGCCGGTCTGGTAGTTTTTGACGAAGTCCGCGGCCTTATAGCCGGGGTTCAGGTCGTTCGTGCCGAAGGTCAGGATGACCCGGCGCGGCTGCAATTTCGCCACGGCCTGGGGCATCGTGATGTAGCCGGACGAAGTGCTTACCTGCACGCAGGCAAAGGTCACCAGGCTCTTGGCGGTCATGCCCACCGAGCCGATGGCGTTGTCGTAGCTGCAATAGTCGAACATGCGGTACATGCGGGCCGTGTTGCTGTCGCCCAGAAACAGCGTCTCGTCCACATAGCTGTCGCCCGCGTCGGCGGACTGCTCAAGGATCGTCGAGGTGTAGGCCTGGGTATCAATGGTGTTTTCCTCTTTATTATAGCCGCTCTCGACGACCATGGACGCGCTGTCCACGGTGGACACGCTCTGGGCGTCCGCGCCGCCGAGGTCGATGCCGCCGATGAGCACCAGCGAGATGCCGACGCTGACCAGCAGCATGACGCTGCACAGAGCCAGCACCAGATACATCTTGCTGCGCATATCCAGCGCTTTTTTCTTTTGTGATTTGGTTTTGCCTGCCATGAAAGGCTCCTTTCGCGTGGGAGCATGGAGTGTTTACACAATATATAAATTCATTTTACACCATTTTCCACCGGAACGCCAGTCTTTTCGCAATTTTTACATAATTTGCCGCAAAACAAAAACCCCGCCGAAGCGGGGGTAAACAGAAATGAGGATAGCTGTGTTAAAAGGCTTCCCCCTCATCCGGCCCTGCGGGGCCACCTTCAGTCTACGCGCTAAGAGCCGCCTACGGCGGTTGCGCTCCGACACGCGCCTGCGGGCGCAGCCCCTCGGGGGAAGGCTTTGGGAGAATCACTCCTTCGGCAGCAGATGTGCCTTCTCCAGGGCGGGGCGCAGGGCGATGTACAGGACAACGGCGCAGACGGTGGAGAGCAGAGAGTTGACCAGCGTCACACCGCTGGCGATCTTGGTCACGACGGAGACGAACTCCGCGGGCTGGCCAAAGATGTACAGGTTGCGGAAATAGCCGATGAACGGGTCGGTGAACACGTTGACCAGCAGGCCGCTGAAGGCCGACGCCGTGACGACGGCCACGTACTTGAGCTTGTTGCCGGTGGGGAAGGTCCTGAGGTGGATGACCTTGTGGGACACCGCGCCGCAGACCAGACCGATGATGAATTTCAGAATAAAGGTCGTGATGGCGTAGCCCGGGTCACCGGCGACAACGTCGGCCAGCGCCAGGCCGATGGCACCGGCCAGACCGCCGGACACACCGTCCAGCAGCATGGCGGTCAGCGCCGTGAAGGTGTTGCCCAGATGGAAGCTGGACCCCGTGCCAAAGACGTTCGGGATGCGGAAGAACTCATACGCGACAAAGCTCAGCGCGGCCATGATGCCGATGATGCTGATTTTCTGCACGGTGAATTTCGTTTTGGTCAGCGCTGCGATCAGCAGTGCCAGGGCTGCTACGACGAACAGCAGCAGCCACATCGTTGCGGTAGACATAGTTTCGTACACCTCTATTGACATTTTCCTTCCGGGAAGGTATGTTTTTATTATACTGATTTCTGGCTCTGAATAAATGCTCAGTTTTTAAATTTTTTATGGGGCCAGTATGGAGGACTGTCATGATAGAGTTGGATGCCGACCAAAAAACGCCGCTGTATGAGCAGCTGTACGCCGCCTTGGCGGATGAGATCCGCACCGGCCAGCGCGCACCCGGAACGCCGCTGCCGGGCCGCCGCACGATGGCTGCGCAGCAGGGCGTCAGCGTCAACACGGTGGATGCCGCCTACCAGATGCTGGCCGCCGAGGGTCTGGCCGAGCCGCGCCCCCGCAGCGGCTTTTATGTGCAAAAGACCTACGGCATGCTGCACAGCCGCGCCCGCCGTGCCCCCGCCGCCCCTGCACCGCAGCCGCCCGTCGCGCCGCAGCCGGTCTACGACCTGTCCACCGGCAGCGTGGACACGGCGCTGTTCCCGGCGCGAAGCTGGGGACGCATCCAGAAGGAGCTGCTCTACCAGCGGCCCGAGCTTTTACAGCGCGGCGAAATGCAGGGCGATGCCCCGCTGCGCACACAGATCGCGGAATATTTGTCGGTGTACCGCGGTGTGGAATGCACGCCGGAGCAGATCGTCGTCGGCGCGGGCATTGAGTATCTGCTCGGGTGCCTGGCACACCTGTTCAGCGACGGCATGGCGGCCATCGAGAACCCCGGCTACTTCCGCACGCGGACGGTCCTGCAGAACAGCGGCATTCCCTGCACGCTGGTGGACATTGACCGCGAGGGCCTGCCCGCTGACGCGCTGGAAAAAAGCGGCGCAAACCTCTGCTATCTGACGCCCAGTCATCACTTTCCGACGGGTGTTACAATGCCTGCGACCCGCCGCGCCCAGCTGCTGGCCTGGGCAGCGGCCCGGCCCGGGCGGTACATTTTGGAGGACGACTACGACTCGGAGTTCCGCTTTGATACGCGCCCGCTGCCCAGTTTGCAGGGCATGGCGGGCCCGGACGGCCCGGTGGTCTACCTGACGACGTTTTCAAAAAGCCTGGCCCCGGGCATCCGCATTGCCTGCATGGTGCTGCCGCAAAGCCTGCTGGCGCGCTATCGCCGGGATTTTGCGACCTACGCCAACACGGTCAGCCGCTTTGAGCAGCAGACGCTTTGCGAGTTCATGGCGGGCGGGTATTTCACGCGGCATCTTGCCCGGATGCGCCTTGCCTACAAGCGCCGCATGGAGGCGTTTGCGGCAGCGCTGCGCGCGGCGCTGCCGGGCGTGGAGCTGGACGGCGTACACAGCGGGCTGCATTTTCTGCTGACGCTGCCGGGAGCCGGCGGCGAGCGTGCCATGGTCGCCGCCGCGGCACAGCAGGGCGTGCGGCTGCGCGGCCTGAGTGAGTATTATCTCGCCCGGCCCGAGCGCTGCCGGGCGGATACCGTGGTAGCGGGGTACTCGGCCCTGAAGGAGGACGATGTGGAGAAGGTGGCGCAGGCGCTGGCGAGGGCGTGGCTATCGTGAATGCCCCTGTAGGGGCCGGGCATGCCCGGCCCGCAGCCTAACGGTTGAATCCCCCTTAACGGTTTGCTTTGTAGGGAGGGGTCTTGACCCCTCCGCCACCTCCCGGGAAACTGCCGTCAACGGTATATCCGTAGGGGAGGAATTCATCCCTCCCGTGTACCTCCCGTCGCCGCTCACCTCCGCGGGGCGTCGGGGACGCCGCCCCCTACAGCGGCGATCCGTAAACCTTCCGCCGCCGCCAACCCCGCGCACAAACAAAAGCCGCTGCCCATGTGCATTCAACAGGCAGCGGCTTTCTATTTTTCAATCAAGGCTTATTCATACAGCGGGAACTTCTTCGTCAGCTCCTCGACCTTGCTGGCGACCTCGTCCTTCTTGTTCGCAAAGTCAAACACGCAGTCTGCAATGCAGTCGGCAATCACCTTCATCTCGTCGGGACCCATGCCGCGGGTCGTGACGGCGGGGGTGCCGATGCGCACGCCGCTCGTCACAAACGGGCTGCGCTTCTCGCCGGGGACGGTGTTCTTGTTCGCGGTGATGTGCACCTCGTCCAGATTGTGCTCCAGCTCCTTGCCGGTGCAGTCCTCGTCGGTCAGGTCGATCAGCAGCAGGTGGTTGTCCGTGCCGCCGGAGACCAGCTTCACGCCGCGGGCGGTCAGCTCGGCTTCAAGCGCCTTCGCATTCTCAACGATTTTGCGGGCATACTCCTTGAACTCCGGCTTCAGCGCCTCGCCAAAGCAGACGGCCTTCGCGGCGATGACGTGCTCCAGCGGGCCGCCCTGCGTGCCGGGGAAGATGGCGGAGTTGATGCGCTTGATGATATACTCGTTGTTGGTCAAAATCAGGCCGCCGCGGGGGCCGCGCAGCGTCTTGTGGGTCGTGGTGGTGACCACGTCGGCGTAGGGTACGGGGCTCTGGTGCTGGCCGCCTGCAACAAGACCCGCAATGTGCGCCATATCGACCATCAGCATCGCGCCGTAGCCGTGGGCGATCTCGGCCAGCTTCTCAAAGTCGATGGCGCGGGGATAGGCCGATGCACCGGCGACCAGCAGCTTGGGGCGGACCTTCGCGACCTGCTTGGCCAGTGCGGCGTAGTCGATGCGGCCATCCTCGGCGGAGACGCCGTAGGGGACAAAGTTGTAGTTCTTGCCGCTCATATTCACGGGGGAGCCGTGGGTCAGGTGGCCGCCCTGGGACAGGTCCATGCCCATGACGGTGTCGCCGACGTTCAGCAGTGCAAAGTAGACGGCCAGGTTGGCCTGTGCGCCGGAGTGCGGCTGGACGTTGGCATACTTCGCACCGAACAGCTTGCAGGCGCGGTCAATGGCGATCTGCTCGACCTGATCGACGTACTGGCAGCCGCCGTAATAACGGTGGCCGGGGTACCCTTCCGCGTACTTGTTCGTCAGCACGCTGCCCATGGCCGCCATGACGGCGGGGGAAACGATGTTCTCGCTGGCGATCAGCTCAATGTTCTGCCGCTGGCGGCCCAGCTCACGCTGCATAGCCGCGCCCAGCTCGGGGTCGTAGCTCTCCACAAAGCCGATGGTGTCGATGATGTCCTTGTACATACTGCTTTCCCTCCTAATGTATATGCTGTCCACGGCGGGAAACGGCCGCGGGCGGATACTTTATGCGCCCGTCGTTCCCGCCGCCGAGCATCTCCCTTACAGCGTCCCCTTGGTGGACAAAACGCCGTCGATCCGCGCATCTCTGCGCGTCGCGGCGTCCAGCGCCTTGGCAAACGCCTTGAACATGGCCTCCAGCTTATGGTGGTCATTCTCCCCGTACAGCACCTTCAGGTGCAGATTCATCATGGCGCTGTACGATACGGCGTAGAAAAACTCCCGCGCCATCTGGGTGTCCATGCCGCCGCAGCTCTGGCCTGCAAAGCTGGCGTCGTACACAAAGTAGGGCCGCCCGCCCAGATCGACGGCGCAGAGTGCCAGCGTCTCATCCATCGGCAGCATGCAGCTGCCGTACCGCACCAGCCCGGCCTTGTCGCCCAGTGCTTCTTTTATGGCCGTGCCCAGCGCAATGCCGATGTCCTCAATGGTGTGGTGGCAGTCTACGTCCAGGTCGCCGCGGCAGGTGACGCTTACATCAAACAGGCCGTGGCGGGCGAAGCCGTCCAGCATGTGGTCAAAAAAGCCGATGCCTGTGTGCAGGTCGGCCCTGCCGGTGCCGTCCAGGTCGATCGTCAGCGTGATCTGTGTCTCCCGCGTATTGCGGGTGACTGTCGCGGTGCGTGCCATAGGAATCCCCCTCTTTAGTGCTTTAAACTAACTATAGCACGTTGGGGCGTGTGCGTCAACATTTTCTTAGCCTTCCCCCTGGGGGAAGGCAGCCCAGCAGGTTTATAAAATTCGCCCAAATTTATTTACGAAATCGCAACACTTTTCCCGGCGGCAGGCGCTACAATAGAATTATGATTCAAAAGTGTCTTTTTTGAAAGGACAAGCACCACCATGGCAAAAATAATCGGAATTGACCTGGGGACTACCAACAGCTGTGTGGCGGTGGTCGAGGGCGGCAAGCCCGTCGTCATCCCCAACGCCGAGGGGCAGCGCACGACGCCCTCTGTCGTCGCGTTCACCAAGGTGGGAGAACGGCTGGTGGGCGAGCCCGCCAAGCGCCAGGCCGTGACGAACGCCCCCCGCACCGTGTCCAGCGTCAAGCGGCTGATGGGCAGTGAGACCCGCGTGCCCATCGACGGAAAATGCTACACGCCGCAGGAGCTGAGCGCCCTCATCCTGCAAAAACTGAAGGCCGATGCCGAGGCGTATCTCGGTGAGCCTGTCACCGAGGCGGTCATCACCGTGCCCGCCTACTTTAACGATGCCCAGCGCCAGGCCACGAAGGACGCCGGGCGCATTGCCGGGCTGGACGTGCGCCGCATCATCAACGAGCCGACAGCCGCGGCGCTGGCCTATGGGCTGGACAATGGCCGCACCCAGACCGTCATGGTCTACGACCTCGGCGGCGGCACATTTGACGTGTCGCTCATCCGCATCGGCGACGGCATCGTGCAGGTGCTCTCGACCTGCGGCGATAACTTTCTGGGCGGCGACGACTTTGACGAGCGCATCGTCAACTGGCTGGCAGACCGGTGCAGGGCCGAACACGGCGTGGACCTGACGAATGACCGCGTGGCAATGCAGCGCCTGCGCGAGGAGGCCGAAAAGGCGAAAAAAGAACTTTCCAGCGCGAAGCAGACCGACATCAATCTGCCGTTCCTCACGATGGCGGCAGACGGTGCGCTGCACCTGCAAACTACGCTGACACGCGCTAAATTTGAGGAGCTCTGCGCCGATCTGATCGAGCGCACCGCCCTGCCCGTGCGCAACGCCCTGAGCGACGCACGCCTTTCGGCCAGCGATCTGGATCAGGTTTTGCTGGTCGGCGGCTCGACCCGCATCCCGGCGGTGCAGGCCAAGGTCGTGCGGATGACCGGTCTGGAGCCGTCCAAATCGCTGAACCCCGACGAGTGCGTTGCACTGGGCGCGGCGGTGCAGGCCGGACGTCTGGGCGGCGAGATGCTCTCCGGCCCCGGAGAGGATCTGCTGCTGATGGACGTGACCCCGCTGACCCTTTCCATCGAGACCGTCGGCGGCGTGGCAACGCATTTGATCGAGCGCAACTCCACGATCCCGACGCGGTTCAGCAAGGTATTCACCACCGCCGCGCCGTTCCAGAACACGGTGCAAATTAAAGTGCTGCAGGGCGAGCGCGAGTTTGCCAGGGACAATAAGCTGCTGGGCACCTTCACGCTGCGCGGCATCAAGCGCGCCTGGGCGGGCGTGCCGAAGATCGAGGTCACGTTTGACATCGACGCCAACGGCATTGTCAAGGTCAAGGCGCGCGACATGGACACCGGCAAGCAGCAGAGCATCACGATCTCGGGCACATCGAACCTGACCGAGGATGAGATCAAACGCGCCAAGGAGAACGCCGCCGCCTTTGCCGGGCAGGACAAGGAGCGCAAGGCCGCGCTGGAGGCGCTGAACGCCGGCGAGGCCGCGCTTTACCGCGTGAACACCGCGCTGGGCAGCAAGGCCGGCAAGGCGCTGGACCGCGAGACCCGTACTAAAATCAAAGAAGCAGAAAGAACGCTGGAGCGCGTTCTGAAGCACAAAAAGGCCGACAAGTTGACCCCCGTGGACGTGAATGCCATCAACACCGCACGGGAGGCGCTTTCCGCTGTGGCCGCCCCGCTGGTGGCCCGGTGGGAGAGCGAGAAGGCGTAAAACGAGGCGGCAACCGCAGGGCCCCCGGGGCGATGCTTAAGCCGTAAGGCGGGAATTATGCGGTATTGCCCAAACAAAAAATCCCGGTGCACACTTGCACCGGGAAAATACCGATCTTATCGCTTCTCCAGCGGAACGTACTCCTGCGGCTTGCCGAGGTACTTGTAGGCGGGGCGGATGATGCGGTTCGCGAACTCGACCTCCTCGACGCGGTGGGCACACCAGCCGGGCACACGGGCAATCGCAAACAGCGGGGTGTACAGGTCCTCACTGATGCCGAGCATACGGTAGATCAGGCCGCTGAACAGGTCCACGTTGGCGCAGACCTTCTTCGGGCCGTGCTTTTCCTCGGCAAAGACCTGCGGGGCCAGGCGCTCAATGCTGCACAGCAGCTCGTACTCCTCGTCGTAGCCCTTCTTGTAGGCCAGGCTCTTGGCGTGGGTTTTCAAAATCTGCGCACGGGGGTCGCTCATCGTGTAGACGGCGTGGCCCATGCCGTAGATCAGGCCGCTGCCGTCGCCGCGCTCCTTGCGGAGGATCTTGCGCAGGAACTCGCGGACCTCGTCGTCGTTGGACGGGTCCTCGACATTTTCCAGAATGTAATCCAGCTGGTGCATGACCTTCAGGTTCGCGCCGCCGTGCTTGGGACCCTTCAGCGCACCGATGGCCGAGCTGATGGCCGCATAGGTGTCCGTGCCGGAGCTGGACAGCACGCGGCAGGTGAAGGTCGAGCAGTTGCCGCCGCCGTGGTCCGCGTGGACGAGCAGGCAGAGGTCGAGCAGACGCGCTTCCTCGTGGGTGAACTTCTGGTCGGCGCGGTAGGTGCTCAAAATATGCTCCGCCGTGCTCTGGCCCTCGGTGGGCAGGTGGAAGTACATGCTGGACCGGTCATAGACGCGGCGCTTGATCTGGTAGGCGTTGACCATCATCGTGGGCAGCTCGGCAATCAGGTTGATGCTCTGGCGCAGGATGTTGGGCAGGCTGTTGTCCTCGGCGTGCTCGTCGTAGCTGTACATGGCCAGCACGCTTCGTGCCATCTTGTTCATCAGGTTCGGCGACGGCGAATTTAAGATCATGTCGTCGGCAAAGCCCTGGGGCAGCTCGCGGTGATGCTCCAGCAGCTTGCGGAACTTGGCGTACTGCTCCTGCGTGGGCAGGGAGCCGAACAGCAGCAGCCAGATGACCTCCTCAAACATGAAGCGGTCATGGGAGTCGGCCTCGGCGGCCAGCGTGTCAATGTCGATGCCGCGGTAGACCAGGCGGCCCGGAATGGGCACGATGGTGCCGTCCTCCTTTTTGTCATAGCCGATAACGTTGGAAACGTTCGTGATGCCGGCCAGCACGCCGGTGCCGTCCAGATTGCGCAGGCCGCGCTTGACGCCCATCTGATCCGCCAGATGCGGGTCAAGGGTGGCGTTGTGTTCCAGATATTCGTGGCAGAGCAGCTCAAGCTCATCCGGCTCCAGGGCCGGGACGTCTGGGTAATACATCATGCGTACCCCTCTCTTTGACCAATTTTATATACTTTGCATACTTATACAGGCGCATATCACTGCTGGCTTCCCTTACCAATATGCCTGATAGATTGATTTTATAGCATTTCCGCAAATTCGTCAAGGAAAACTTAAAATTTTTCTAAATTTTTCAAGAGAATGCTTTAAAAAATTAAGCCAGCGGCCCAAAATGTGCCTATTGTGTAAAAATGCGGATTGACAACCGGCCCCAAAGCGGGTAGTATGTTAGGTATACCGCAGAAAATGCAGAGTAAGACAGGGAAAGGGGAAAAGTATTATTTATGAAAGCAGTTCTGATTCCGGGCGACGGCATTGGCCGTGAAATTGCCGAGAGCGTCCGCGAGGTATCCGCCGCACTGAACACCGGCATTGAATGGCAGGAGTTTGCTGCCGGTGCCGAGTACGCCGCCGAGAGCGGCGAGCTGATCGCCCCCGGCACGCTGGATGCGATCGAAGCGTGCGGCTGGGCACTCAAGGGCCCCACCGCCACCCCCATCGGCAAGGGCTTCCGCAGCATCAATGTGCAGCTGCGCCAGCGCTTTTCCACCTATGCAAACCTGCGCCCGGTGCACACGCTGCCGGGCGTACCGACCCGCTTTGACAATGTGGATCTTGTCATCGTGCGCGAGAACACCGAGGATCTCTACAAGGGCATCGAGTATATGCTGAACGACGAGATCGCCAACGGCGTCAAGCTCATCACCCGCCCCGCGTGCGAGAAGATCTGCCGCTTTGCATTTGACTATGCCCGCAAAAACGGCCGCAAAAAGGTCACGGCAGTCCACAAGGCCAACATCATGAAGCTGACCGACGGCCTGTTCCTGCGCACCTTCCGCGAGGTCGCCGCGGAGTACCCCGAGATCGCCGCGGACGACTGCATCATCGACGCTTTGTGCATGAAGCTGGTGCAGAAGCCCGAGCAGTTCGACGTGCTCGTCGCGCCGAACCTCTACGGCGATATTATCAGTGACCTGTGCGCCGGTCTCGTCGGCGGCCTGGGCTTTGCACCCAGCGCCAACATCGGCGACAGCACCCGCATCTATGAGGCCGTCCACGGCTCTGCCCCCGACATTGCCGGGCAGGACAAGGCCAACCCCAGCGCCATCCTGATGGCCTTTGCCATGATGCTGAACGACCTTGGCGAGACCGACAAGGCCGCCAAGCTCAATGCCGCCATCCTGGCCCAGGTCGAGGAGGGCAAGGTCGTCACTGCCGACATCGGCGGCACCGCGGGAACGAAGGAGTTTACTCAGGCAATCATCAGCCGACTGGCAGAGTAAGCGGTGCTCAAATAATAAAGAATAAATAAAAAATAATAAATGCGGTGGATCGCGTCGCTGGCGCTCCGCTCAAAAAATGTGCATCGTAGGGGCGCATTCTATATGCGCCCGCAAGGCGGCTGCCTGTGTCCGGGCGGATATGGAATCCGCCCCTACGTTTTTGTTTTCGACCAACGGGAGAAAACTCCACAATCTTTATTATTTATTATTTTTTATTTCTTATTTGCAAAAACGGAGGTTTTCCCATGAAGCTGCACGACACCGGCGTATACCTTGTAAACGGCGTGCCTCAGACTTCCGCCCCGGCGGGCGTCACCGAGGCAGACGCCAAAAAAGGCACCATCGCCTACGGCATTTTGAAGGCCCATAATACCGGTGACTCCATGCAGGACCTGCGCATGAAGTTCGACTCGATGACCAGCCACGACATCACCTATGTCGGCATCATCCAGACGGCCCGCGCGTCCGGCATGACGGAGTTCCCGCTGCCCTACGTCATGACGAACTGCCACAACAGCCTCTGCGCTGTCGGCGGCACCATCAACGAGGACGACCACCAGTTTGCCCTGTCCGCCGCCCACAAATACGGCGGCATCTATGTTCCGCCGAACATGGCCGTCATCCACAGCTACAACCGCGAGATGATGTCCGGCTGCGGGCGGATGATCCTGGGCTCTGACTCCCACACCCGCTACGGCGCCCTCGGCACGATGGCCGTCGGCGAGGGCGGCGGCGAGCTGGCCAAGCAGCTCGTGGGCCGCACCTACGATATGAGCTATCCCGGGGTCGTTGCCATCTACCTGACCGGCAAGCCCGCTCCGGGCGTCGGCCCGCACGACGTTGCGCTGGCGCTGGTTGCCGCGACCTACGCCAACGGCTATGTGAAGAACAAGGTCATGGAGTTCGTCGGCCCCGGCGTGGCGAACCTGAGTGCCGACTACCGCAACGGCATCGACGTCATGACCACCGAGACGACCTGCTGGTCCTCCATCTGGCAGACCGACGATACCACGAAGGAATATTTTGTGCAGCATGGCCGCCCCGAGGCATATAAGGAATTGAAGCCCGCCGACGTGGCCTACTACGACGGCTGCATTGAGCTGGACCTCTCCACCGTCGAGTGCATGATCGCGCTGCCGATGCACCCCAGCTACGCCTACCCGATCCGCGAGCTGAAGGCCAACGCCAAAGAGATCCTGCAGGCGGCGCAGGATCAGGCCAACAGGCAGCTGGGCGGCAAGGTCGAGATGGACCTCGTCGGCAAGATCTGCGACGATGGCCGCATCTACGTTGACCAGGGCGTTGTGGCCGGCTGCTCCGGCGGCACGTATGAAAATATCTGCGCCGTGGCGGACATCATCAAAGGCAAGAGCTGCGGCAACGGTGAGTTCAAGTTCAGCGTCTACCCCGACAGCATGCCGACCTATCTGGAACTGGTCAAAAACGGCGCTGTGGCGGACATTGTCTCCGCCGGCGGCATCTTCCGCGAGTGCTTCTGCGGCCCCTGCTTCGGCGCGGGCGACACCCCGGCCAACGGCGAGTTCTCCATCCGCCACACGACCCGCAACTTCCCGAACCGCGAGGGCTCCAAGCCCGGCGAGGGCCAGATCAGCGCCGTCGCCCTGATGGACGCCCGCTCCATTGCGGCCACCGCGGCCAACGGCGGCTACCTGACCGCCGCCAGCGAGCTGACCGACGTGGAGTACACCGTGCCCGACTACCACTTTGAGCAGGGTGTCTACGACAAGCGCGTCTACAACGGCTGGGGTCATCCGGAGCCGGACTACGCGCTGAAATTCGGCCCGAACATCAAGGACTGGCCCGAGCAGCCCGCTTTGACCGACGACCTGCTGGTCAAAATTGTCAGCTACATCACCGACCCCGTCACGACGACGGACGAGCTGATCCCGTCGGGCGAGACGTCGTCCTTCCGCTCCAACCCGCTGCGGCTGGCGGAGTTCACCCTCTCCCGCAAGGACCCGGCCTACGTGCCGAACGCCAAGGCCGTGAAGGCGCTGGACGAACAGCGCAAGGCAGGTGTGCTGCCCGCCGAGGTTGCGCGTGTCTACGACGATTTGAAGAAGCTGGGCTACGCGCCCGACGCGGCCAACACCAACATTGGCTCGGCCATTTTTGCCAACAAGCCCGGCGACGGCTCCGCCCGTGAGCAGGCCGCCAGCTGCCAGCGCGTGCTGGGCGGCGCAGCCAACTTTGCCTGCGAGTATGCCACAAAGCGCTACCGCTCCAACTGCATCAACTGGGGCATGCTGCCGTTCCTGGTGGAGAACCCCGGCGCGCTGGACAACGGCGATTACGTCTACCTGCCCGGCGTCCGCAAGGCTCTGCTGGAGGCCGCGGACGAGCTGGACGCCGTGGCCGTCAAGCCGGACGGCGGTCTGGTGAAGTTCACCGTCAAGCTCGGCGCGATGACCGACGCCGAGCGCCGAATCCTGGCGGACGGCTGCCTGATCAATTATTACAAGAATAACTAAAGAAAAACGGCCCGCTGGGAAAAAAATCCCGGCGGGCCGTTTCTGTAGGGGCCGATGCTTGCATCGGCCCGCGGAGGGGTCAAGACCCCTCCCTACAATACAATTCAAAAGGGGTGCTGTAGGGGCGAACATTGTTCGCCCGCGGCACATGGCGGCGGTCACAACGCTTCCGGGTCGATGACGGGCATCGCCCCTACACCGTAGGGGCGGATTCCATATCCGCCCGCAGCGTCCGGCGAATCGCTACAAAAATTCTTGCATACCGTCGAAATTTCTGCTATAATACAAAAGCCGCCTGTTTCACAACAGACGGCAAGGCGCTGCACACAACGGCAGGCGGTTGGCCACACTTCCGTAAAGGAGGTGAGACCATGCGTTTTACATTGACTTTTTATGTTGGCCGCAAGACCATCACAATCAGCATTGTTGTAAAAAGCAAGAACCGCCACTCGGCAAAGTGACGGTTCTTAGGGTAAAAACCTAAAACCTCATTTTTGATCGGGCCAACCGCTTGTCGCAGCGCCTTTTCTATAGTTATTATACCCCACTGCCGCGGCCATGTCAAGCGTGCCTTGCACCCCGCGGCATTTCGTGCTACAATAGACGTACCATTAAAAAACAAAGGACGAAAAACAATGAGTGCGATTTTAGCAGTATGCGGTGATACCTTCTGCGCCATGGTCAGCGATGGCCGCTATGTCGAGGAACCCATCACCGGCGAAAAGCCCCATATCCTCAAAAACGATCTGCCCAAGGTCCGCAAGATCAACCGCAACGTCGTGGTCGGTTTTGCGGGCGACACGCTGGCCGCCGTGCAGATCATCAACGCGGTGGACGAGTACCAGACCCAGTACCTGACGTTGGAAAAGGTCGTCAAGATCCTGCGCGAGAAGGCCGCCACGGTCTCGGTGCAGCCGGTGGGCGTGCGGCTCATCGTGGGTGGACGCAACCGCAAGGGCGTGTTCACCATGACGATGATGGGCAGCGTTGACGGCTACGAGCCGCAGACCCAGGCCGCCCGCAAGGGTGCCTACCTCATCGAGGGTGCCTGCTCCCACACCGACGTGGCCCCTTGGCTCGAGGAGGAGGTCAAGCCGCAGGCCGCCAACTGGCACAGCCTGGACGATGTGGCCCATACGCTGGACGGCTGCATTGCCAAGATGGCCAAACTCGACAAGAGCATCAACACCACGTATTTCCGTCAGCTTGTAATGTGAATTTGACGATAAAAGGAGAAAAGCTATTATGAAAATCGCTCTGATCAATGAGAACAGCCAGGCCGCCAAGAACGCCCTGATCGAGGCCACCCTGCGCAAGGTCGTCGAGCCGATGGGCCATGAGGTCGTCAACTACGGCATGTATGCCGCCGACGATGCCGCCCAGCTGACCTACGTTCAGAACGGCATCCTGGCCGCTGTGCTGCTGAACTCCGGCGCTGCGGACTACGTCATCACCGGCTGCGGCACCGGTGAGGGCGCTATGCTGGCCCTGAACAGCTTCCCCGGCGTCATCTGCGGCCACGTCGAGGACCCCGTTGACGCTTACACCTTTGCCCACGTCAACGACGGCAACGCTGTGGCTCTGCCCTTCGCCAAGGGCTTCGGCTGGGGCGGTGAGCTGAACCTCGAGTACATCTTCGAGAAGCTGTTCGGCTTCGGCCACGGCCAGGGCTACCCCAAGGAGCGCGTTGTCCCCGAGCAGCGCAACAAGAAGATTTTGGACGGCGTGCGCGCTATTGCTTTCCGCGACCTGTCCGACATCCTGAAGGATCTGGACCGCGACCTCGTCAAGGGCGCCTTCGCCGGTGAGCACTTCGCCGAGAACTTCTTCCCCGCCTGCAAGGACGAGAAGCTGGCCGCCACCGTCAAGGAACTGATGGCGTAAGCCCTGCCGTAAAATAAAAGAACTGCCGACTCCCGACAAGCTGTAGGGGTCGATGCCTGCATCGACCTGCCAGCCTGCCGGGAGTCGGCTTTTTATTTGTGTTACCGCATATTCGTAGGGGACGGCGTCCTCGACGCCCCGCGTGGCCGCCAGGGAATGACCGGGTCGTCCGTCAGACCTAACAAATAATCCGTGGTTGTATTGTACAACTTGGCAAGTTGAATCAAAATGTCGGTGGGAATGTCCCGCAGGCCCTGTTCGTAGCGGAAATACTGCGGTTGAGGCATGCCAAGATATTCTGCAAGTTTCTGCTGGGTCAGGTCGTGGTCCTCGCGCATGTCCCGCAGACGGGGATAGTAAGCCATAGCATTGCTCCTCGATAACTAATTGGTTATATTGACAATACTATGGATTTGTGCTATCTTGTCTATGTAATATCCGTTTGGTTATAAAAGTGTGAAAGAAAACTGCGCCCCCATGGAGGACGCAGTCACGGTGTGTCACGCAGACCTAAGAAATAATCGCTGGAAACGTGATACAGTTCGCACAGTTTAATAAGATGGTGAATCGGCAGTTCATTTGCGCCGCGCTCATAGCGGGCGTACATTGTTTGTGATGTACCAAGTTTTGCGGCGACTTGCGCCTGAGTCAGGTCGGCGTCCTCCCGCAAGTCGCGCATACGGCGGATGTAGTCCATAGAAATTTTCCCTTTGCAAAACGCAATTTTCTATTAGAATATGGTAACACAGAGGGATTATTCTACTTGACTTTAGTAAAGATGTTTACTATAATAAAGATACAAAATCTGTTTTGGATTTGGTGAAAAAACTGTGGGAGGTGCTCGGTTTGGAGAGTATGGCAAACAAAGACTATTATTCCTACAAATCGGCCATAGAGGCAGCCAATGACACGCAGGATAAAGAAGCACTGCGGCAAATTCAAAAGCAATTAATTGCAAAATACACGCTGGATAATGAGGATGTTCGGGATTTGCTTCGCAAATTTCGATACTCTGTATAAAAATTGCGGCTTAGGAGGTACAAGATGATTTACGGCAATGTAAATGTTGACATGAACCCGGATGGCTTGGGTGCGTGGGAGGATATTCCGACCCATGTGCAGGTGGCGGGGCGTTACACGATTGATGACGTGCAGGCATTGCTTGCAAAGGCAGACACGGGCCTGGCTACCAGCGGACTGCCTGTCACCTATGAGCGTGATCAAATCCAAACAGGAAATCTTATCAAAAAAAATTACCAGGATTGCTTGATCGTGAAAAACAGTGAGCACCCGGACGATTATTTCAAATTTGTCTTTGCAACCCGTACAACCGGGAATATGACAACAATCAGCGTCTATCGCAGTGGCAAAAGCCCACTGATTGCCAAGAAAAATGCAGATGATGAACGCCGTCAGAGCAGCAATTTGTTATTGAATATTTTGAGCGCGGTATCCACACTGGACGAAAACGCCCTTGCCGCAGAGTATGATTACTACAGTATCCTTTCCCGTATTATTCGGGAAAATCTTGGTGTATAACTAATTTGGGAGGTAAACGAAAATGGAAAAGAAAAAGATTGTCATTCCTACGCTTACGTTTAACGGTGACTACTTTAAGTGCCCAAAGTGCGGTTGGATTTATCCCGGACCGCTGCGTGTACTGGGGAATGTGGCGCATGGCACACCCTGCCAACAGTGCGGCAACTCGACGCTTGAGCGCATTCAGTGAGCACACAAGTTACGATTTCTAAAAAAGCAATCCGAAAAATTGCGGCGGCCATTGCGGCAGTAAACAATTCCCGAGAGGTTGGCGGATTGTTTATGGGATACCGACATTCTTCAAAATATCGAATTGTGGATGCAACCGTGCCGGACTGTGAAAAGTGCAGTGGTGTGGCGTCCTTTGTGCTGGACGGTGCAGAGGAAACAGCAAAGGCAGAGGCTTTGGCAGGGCGCTACACGAATACACCGGAAATTATCGGCGTATGGCACAGTCATATTTGGGGAGATGCGGTGTTTTCGCTACAAGACGAAGAGTCGAATCGGAGACTTGCACAAATCTTGGGAAACTGTCTTTCGGCTCTTGCACTGCCAGAAAAACAGAGTAACCTACGGAAACTCATGATTTGGGAAATCGACCCGGCGGGCGAGGCAAAAATCTGCCGAGCCGCCTGTGAAACGGAGAATATACCATGACAGAGGAGCGATGCAGCAACTGCGTATATTGGCAATTCAGAAAATGTGCTGTGACTCAGCAAATCCGAAATGACGGAATCTGTAATTGCGGAAGTTTTCTGCGTAAGGAACTGCGCGATTGAAATAGATTGCCGATATTGGCTTTCTTGCCAATGTCGGCAATTTTTTTGCAAATTGCCGGAATTTACCGTTGACTAATCCGTTCCCAGATGGTAAAGTAACTATAGGTGCGAATGGCGCCGTGTAGTAAAAATTCAAACAAAGGTGAGGTGGTTGTCACAATGGATACCCCCAGTCCCAGTCCTGTGTACCGATGTATCTTGAATAACGGCAGCCACCACTTTTTTGTCAGGCAAACCAAAGCAAACTGTACGCGAAAATAAGCGCACGGTGTTGCTCTGCTTTGCATTGCCTAAAATTAAATGTGCCTGGCTGCCGCCTGAAAAGGAGGCAGCTTTTTTATGTCTGATACCGCGATCCTGACCCTCCGCACGATGCTGGCCAACCTGGACGATGCCAAAAAGTACCAGAGCCTGCGAGATGTTATGTCCACCCTGCCCGCGCCCGACCTGGCCGCCGTGTTCGAGGATCTCCCGCCCGAGAAGCTCCCCGTGCTGTTCCGCCTGTGTCCCAAGGACCTGGCGGCGGAGATTTTCGCCGAGCTTACCCCCGAGACCCAGCAAGGCCTTATCGACGGCCTGACCGATAAGGAGCTGAAGGCCGTTGTGGATGACCTGTTCGTCGATGATGCGACGGATCTGGTCGAGGAAATGCCCGCCAACGTCGTCAAGCGTATTCTGGCGCAGGCAGACCCCGCGACCCGCCGCATGATCAACGAACTGCTCAAATACCCCGAGGACTCCGCCGGCGGCGTGATGACCACCGAGCTGATGGAGCTGCGCCCCGACTGGACGGTGTCGCAGGCCATGGCGGCCATCCGCAAGAACGGCTTTGACAAGGAGACCATCAACAACTGCTACGTCACGGACCGTGACCGCACCCTCATCGGCGTCGTCTCGCTGCGCGCGCTGGTCCTGTCCAAGGACCCCGACAACGAGCTGATCCGCGACATGATGGACGACAATGTCGTCAGCGTCAGCACGACCACCGACCAGGAGGACGTCTCCCAGATGTTCGAGAAGTACGGCTACTTGGCCATTCCCGTTGTGGACAACGAGAAGCGCCTGGTCGGTATCGTCACGATTGACGACGCTATCTCGATCATGCAGGACGAGGCCAGCGAAGATATTGCCAAGATGAACGCTATGGGCCCGTCGGACAAGCCTTATTTTAAACAGTCTATGTGGGAACTGTACAAAAACCGCGCGCCGTGGCTGCTGTTCCTGATGATTTCGTCCACCTTCTCCAGCATGGTCATCCGCGGGTATGAGGATGCCCTCGCCGCCGTGACCGTGCTGACCGCCTACATCCCGATGCTGACCGACGCGGGCGGCAACGCGGGCAGCCAGAGTACCTCCACCATCATCCGCGGCATGGCCGTCGGTGATATTGAGCCGCACGACCTGCCGAAAATTCTGTGGCGTGAATTCCGCGTTGCCATCCTCTGCGGCGGCACGCTGGCGCTGTGCAACTTTGCCAAGCTGATCTTCCTGGACGGCATCACGCCCCCTGTAGCGGCAGTCGTTTGCCTGACGCTGATCTGCACGGTCATCCTGTCCCAGCTCATCGGCGGCCTGCTGCCCGTCATTGCGGAAAAGCTCAACTTTGACCCCGCCGTCATGGCGTCGCCGCTTATCACGACCATTGTCGATACCACGACACTGCTCGTCTACTTCAACATCGCGCGGGTGTTGCTGAAAATTTAAATTTTAGACACCGTGTTCAATATTGTAAATTGTACCGCACCCGGTTGGTGTGGTACAATTTTTTTAGAGAAAAAGCTCCTTGGCCCCCTCTGTGAGGGGGCTCCCGCCGCAGCGGGTGGGGGAGAGAGCCCGCCTCGCCCGCAATATTTCGGG
>OGZF01000612.1_pt1 | contig 30047 bp, 25 predicted proteins | sample 1576771 | NCBI WGS metagenome assembly OGZF01 (sample SAMEA3541536, study PRJEB24748) | human gut metagenome | biome: human gut; feature: human-associated habitat; material: faeces | place: China | collected 2012
GGACAGGTGGCTCTCGCCACACCGGACTGGCGGCTCTGCCGCACCGTAATATTCAGCAAATTCGAACAAAACCTCGAACACCTAGCTTAATGGCATTGCCCAATGCTTTCCCAGAGGTTCAAATTCAAGTGGTTAGGTTTAAAATTTCTGGAAGTTCACAGTCTAACACCAATGGTAGATTGTAACAATTCCTGGGAAGTTAGCATTTATATTCTGTTGCTCTTTCTAATAGCCGTTCAAAACGTTGCAGCTTTTGCTGAACCTCATTCTTATTCATTGTAATTCTTTCTTCCACACTATCATTTTTGCTAAATTTATGTGTTCTCCCCGCAATATCAACAAGCAATTCGTTATCCTGAATCAGAAAATCCTCTTGCATCCATTGTGGATTAAAATATTCAGAATCTTTATCAATATAAAAAACCTGTATTCCACAATTCACCTGTTCCTTCATGTGCTGTTCTTTTTTCTTCCAATCTTTTTTTTCAAAAATAAAAATCCGCTGGATCGTAACATGCTTCTGATCAATCAGTTCGCTTTGCACCTTCAAATATTCTTTCGTAAAATCATCTTCCCAATAGTCCGGTATAGAACTTACCGCTTTAATACTTCCAAATTCTTTTGTATAACTTATTCCTTCTATTCCAAACGTATCATCCGCATGAGGATTTGTAACATGAATACCCGATAAAAGTTCTTGATTATCAGACAGGAACTTTTTCATTTTTTCGTCGATCACTCTTTTAAAATACGGATGTTTCACAGTAGTAATCTGATTTGTATAACTGATCTGATTGCTTATCTCCTCTAATCTGTGTTCCAATTTTAAAAATTCATTATTATAAAATGTTTTATCTTTTTCATATTTTATATACCATTCCACTAATGCTGCAAGCAGGGTAGCTAAAATGGTCAGTATAATACCCATTCCCAGATTATCTCTACAAATTATACTAAAAACAATACCAACAACACAAAAAATTAATGTCCATGGTATTTTTTTCAAACGTTTCATATTTAGGTTCATATTTTGGTTCATATTTAGGTGCTCCTTTCTGTACCATCAAGTTCTTCATGCTGTCATGATTACTAATGTTGTTTTCATTACTTGTACCTCATTTGTAAATACGAATTTATATGTTTATAGAAACTCAATAGTGCCTGACACCAATGTTGATTCAAAAAGCATGATTTGTCATCAGATGCATATTCCTGTAAATCTCTATTAAAATGCGTCTTCTTTTCAAATCTATCTTCCTCTTTTCTCAATTTCGCACCGTTAGTCATTAACCTGAGCAGGCACTTGTCTTAAGTTGACATTAGGTTGACCACATTGGCGCCTAACACACAATGTTTAATCAATACAACATTGTGCAAATTCAACCCCAAAGTCTGTAACATATAATAACTTCTTTTCACATGTATACTTTTCCCCATCTTCCAATGCTACTGTTTTCAATTGCTGTATTCTCAATGCATTTTCAATCACCGAATAAATTTTATCATCCAGAATATGTAAATCTTCCGGAATTTCTATAATTTTTAATCTACATAAATTTTCTAAATAACTACTCATATTATCTGGAGCATCGCAGATATCATAATATTCTTCATCCACTATATTACGCGCAATCATTCGGGCCCCATTACCGTTGCCCATATCCACTTTTAAATTCATCACAGCAATATACTCCTTTGAACTTCTCGGTAAAATTTTTAATAATTTTGCCTCATCTGGTGTTATTTGTTTTATTATATCAACAAAACTAGGATGAACTCTCCATTTTTTATCTATATTCATCGAAGCTGCCAAAAGATTGGCATACATATCTCTTAGCACTTCACTGTCAAAACAATATGCAATTTGTTGTATTGCTGGAACAGCAACATAAGGCTCCGGCTCGCACTGTTTTTCTTCCGGTATCTTTTCTACTTTTTCTTGTAGTGCTTCTGCTGTTAATTGTAAACTTTCCTCTCCATTAATAATCCATTTTTCCCATTTACTTAGTCCTAACCGTATTGTTCTTGGCAAAAAACTAAGCATTATTCCTACTGGTTTTGCTGATGGTTCTACCACATCTGTATATGCTTTTTTCAAAACGCCGCCAGATTCTTCCGCTAATTTCCCAATTATTTCGTTCATATATTACACGTTCTCCTTAAAACATTTTTTATCTTCTATTGATTTTTATACTCCCTTTGACTGATGCCTTCTGCTTTTCGGAATATTCAACTAAAATTGCTGCATAACAACCACTTGTAAATTTTCATTTCAACTCAAAACTGCTGCTCCACAGATTCCATAATCTATTTCACAGCAGCTTATCTTTCTTTTTCATTTCCCTATATCTATTCCATTAGACACAACCTCTTATATTTTTTCATGAAAGACCTCATACTTTCATATATACTCATCCTGCATCCCTACTTTTTAACAATTCTTCATACTTCTTCTGTGCGTTCTCTGTATATTCCTCTTGAATCATCCCCTGAGCTGATGAAATATCATGATATCGTTCTGCCATATACTTATAGATCATATCTTGCGTCTCCTCATCCATTTCATACTCCAACGATTTCATACAATAATAAATACTGTATGTATAATAATACAAAATTGCAGTTTGATTTGTTGTTTGTTTCTGATACTCAATTGCGTAATATTGGGCGTCATTTGCCATGCGCCACCAATTTTCATAGCAACCTTCCTCTTTTTCCATTTTCTCAATTAAATTCATACGCTGCTCCATTCGATCATCTAATGCTATCGAATTTGGAGCCATCACGTTCCATTCATCCAAATATTCCATGGAAGCAGTTGCATTTACTTTATCTTGAAATGTCTCCTGCATTCTTGAAAGTTTTGCCATAGTATCACTATCTTCTTTTTTTATCTTTTTGTCTTTAATACAATCACTTTTTTTTGCACAATATTGCTTTACCCACTTCTTATCCATCTTGGTCTGAAAAACAGCTTTTTCAATACTTTCTTCCACTTCCGATTTTCTTCCCGGCTCTGCAAGAACAAACGAATACCCCTCCGGTTTCTTCTCTCGACTGCTATCCACTTTCTCATCCATTTGCAAGTTTTCGGATTCATCAATTTCTGACTCTTGCATCGTCATCTTACGCTGCATTGAGTCATATTCTTTATCCGATGAAGTATCTACTATCTCTTCTGTATCTTTTTCTTCTGAATTCTCTGCTTTTCCGCCTTCATCCAGCTTCAAAAAGTTGGTTCCTATCACATTTGACACATACCGACACCCAAGAATTGCTCCCCGAGTCGGATGACAATATGCAACTCCTGGAGATATCAGCACAAATACAACACTAATAAACGTAATCCACCATCTTGTACATAATGGTTTTATAAAAGAAAACAGGCTATATACTGCACGATAAAGTACAACCCAATAAAGTGGTAATTCTTGTTCTTCATATCTTCGCTTATATTCTATTTTCCTACATGCTTTTTCTAAAGCTGTGTAAATTTTTTTGTGATTACGCACTGCCGATACAACCACCGAAGTGTCTACAGGCAATACTATTATTGGAGAAAATATGATTTTTATTTTACTAATAATTTGGTCTAATGGGAGTAAATTAAACAGTATTTCTTCCAAAACTAAAATTGCAATAGCTGTAATTATATAGTCTCGGACCCTCCCACATTTCACATCATCACCTTCTGTCTGTCTGTAACCTATTATTTTGATCTTTTTCTTTATGTATCTCTACACAATCTGTTCCAAAGAGCAATGTTCTACCTCCTTTTTTTCGCAAATTGTACTTGACAAACAAAATAAATTTAATTATAATAAGTTAAGTTGTTTAGAAAATAACAATTTTACTATTATAATGTTTTATCTTCAAACTTAAGCATTCCACTTGAGTTATGATTAGCTGTAAAATACAATGTATTTTAAGTGCCAATTAAAATACGGTATTTTATCACATTATAATTTCAAATCATTATGTTACAATTTGTTGATAATGATTTTACAATTTTTTACAGAGAATCTCGCAAGGCAATTTCTCTGCTACAGATTATAACATTACTATGCATACTTGTCAATATGCATAGTTTTTTTATGTTTATTTTACTATTTTTATTCACTTCAAATAAAATAATATTTTCTTGTTATACCTTTCACCAATATTCTGGTTGACCATCTTTTTCAAATTTGATACTATTTATATAGATGTTACTTACTATTTACGAAATATTAATAATTCTAAGGGAGGGGGAATTTCCATATGACAAACAAAGAAATCCTACAAGCCATTATCGACAAGATTAAACAAGAAATGAAACGACAAAATTTATCTCAAGAAGACCTTGCAAATCTTTGCACAAAAAAAATCAAAGAAAAAGATCCCCATGCTAAAGGAATCTCGCAGAGTTCTATTTCAAATATTTTAAAGAAACCCTCTTCTGCCACACTGTCAAATCTTCTAAAGATTTGTGATGGTCTTGATTTGAGTTTATTTGCAATTTTCCGTTCAATCAATAATTCTCTTGCTTCAAATAACAATGCTCTAATATATGATATATCCAATCCGGCATTCAAAGGATATTCTTCTGAATCGGAAATGTATATTTATTTTCTTTCTACAGAAAGCAACCATGCAGATGAATTAATCTGTGCTGAATTAGAAATGGGAGACTTTTATCACACCAACGAATGTATCGTTCGCTTACAAATCGACACAAATCAGCACAATAAAAATGAACATACTCCTAACTACAAAAAATATCAAGGAAATATGATTATTTATCATAACGCATCCATCTTTATCCATCTGCTTTCCTGTGATTCCGGGGATGTTTGGTCTTTGATATTCAATCATGGTGACCTAAACACCAATCCTTTAACTTGTTCTCTCGGTTGCGCTGTTACATTATCAAGCGGAAAGGGACATCGCTACCCTACAATTCATTTTGCGTATTTAAGTACAAAAAAATTATCACTTGAAGCGAGAGCACTTACTAAAGATTTACTCCGCCTTCATAGTGAACATATCATCATTTCAGCAAAAAATCTGGATCTTTTTTTTAAATCAGAAGATGTGGACGATGCCTTCAAAAACAAACTCCGCTCCACCATTGCAGAAAAGACTTCTACTTACTCTAAATGGCATGATTCAGATTCGTACTTATTACCTATAAAAGCTTTAGAATCTTCTTCACCGATTAATTCACAAAAAACATATGAGGCAATTGCCAGATTACTACATTATTCATCTAATCCTAGCTCTTATACTATCAGTCCTGAGGAAGATAATAAACTACATCACTTATTGAATGAATAGAAATTCAACGTCCTTACGAATAAAATCGAATTTTGCACGATGCAAAATTCGATTTTATTCGTAAAAGGCAATATTCTTCCAGTCTATTTAGTAAGTGCTTCAAAAAATAGCATAATACAAAATAGCAAACTTTTTGCTATTTAATTTACCACTCTTTTATACCACCTCAAAAAACGTATCTGGATGACTTGGATCAAACACCTCATTACATGTCATCACCGTCACCAAATCCTCTGTCTCTGATAAATTGATAATATTATGTGTCCATCCCGGAATCATATAAATCGCCTCAATCTTGTCTCCAGAAACTTCAAACTCTACCATTTCTCCTGTGTTGATATTACGTTCCTGAATCAATCCGTGTCCGTGTACTACAATAAACTGTTCCCATTTGGAGTTATGCCAGTGCTGGCCTTTTGTGATTCCCGGTTTGCTGATGTTGATAGACACCTGTCCGCAATCAACTGTATGTACCAGCTCTGTAAAACTTCCTCTATCATCACAATTCATCTTCATTGCATATTTAAATTTATCAATTGGTAAATACGTTAAGTAAAGGCTGAAAAGTTTCTTTGCAAATGATCCGTCCGGACATTTTGGCATCATTAATGAAATCGGCTGTGACTTAAATTCTTCTAATAAATCAACGATTTCACCTAAGGTTGCTTTATGTGTAACTGGTACGCAGCAATAACGACCATTCTCATCTAATACAGTTTCAACGCCATCAAATTCACAATGCTGTTCTTTTCCTTCAAGAAGATCAAACATTCCTTCTACAAGGTCATCGATATAAAGTACTTCCAGTTCTGTGCTTCTATCATTTACAGTAAACTCTTCATCGTTTGCAACTGCCCAGCAAAATGTTGAGATTGCGGAATTGTATTTTGGGCGGCTGTGTCCCATCAGGTTTACAAAACGGTATACATATACCGATGCGCCTGTTTCTTTTCCATAGTCAAAGAATAACTCTTCTCCAGCTTTTTTGCTTCTTCCGTATTCACTGTTACCAAAACGTCCTGCTAATGTAGCCTGAACAGAAGAAGAAAGCATGATGCCTGCTTTATTATTGTGTTTCTTTAATGTATCAAGAAGCTGCGACGCAAATCCGAAATTGCCTTTCATAAAATCTTCCGGATTCTCCGGACGATTTACGCCTGCAAGATTAAATACAAAATCAGCTTTTGCACAATATTCATCGAGCTCAGCTTCTGTACTGTCTAAGTCATATTCATAGATTTCATTAATCTCAATGTTTCTGGTTCTGTTTTTTCCATCTCTGATGTTTTTTAAGTTATTTACAAGTGCGGTTCCTACCATTCCTTTTGCACCGGTAACAAGTATATTCATAATAGTACTACCTCCAACGATAAAAATGACGAGCCCGGTGCAGTTTCAACATGAGCACCTGCCCGTCATTAAGTTTATATTTTACTGATCTTTTCTCCAAACCATCTTGTTGACTACATTCACATATCCCTGAATAATACGAACTACTTTCATTGATACTGTTTCGTCTACATAATCCGGACAAGGTTTACCAAGCACACCATTCTGCTTCATCGCAATTGCCATATCTGTAGCATTTAAGAGTTCTTTTGTTGTAATACCAGCTAAGATAAAATCTCCTGCTTCCAATGCTTCCGGTCTCTCAGTTGATGTACGGATACATACAGCAGCGATTGGATGACCAATTGATAAATAAAATGAACTTTCTTCCGGTAATGTACCTGAATCTGATACGATTGCTAATGCGTTCATCTGAAGCTTGTTATAATCATTGAAACCAAGTGGTTCATTGACTCTTACTCTTGGATCAAGCTTAAATCCGCTCTTTTCTAATCTGTTCTTACTTCTCGGATGGCAAGAATACAGAATCGGCATATCGTACTTTTCAGCTAATGCATTGATTGCTGTAAAAAGACTTAAGAAGTTCTTCTCGGAATCAATGTTCTCTTCACGGTGCGCTGAAAGAAGGATGTACTTATCTTTCTCAAGTCCAAGTCTTTCTAACACATCACTCTTCTGAATCTTCTCAAGGTTCATGCGAAGAACCTCTGCCATAGGAGAACCTGTCTGATATGTTCTCTCCTTTGGAAGTCCCGTGTCTGCTAAATATTTACGTGCAAACTCAGAGTAACATAAGTTTACATCCGAAATAACATCTACGATACGTCTGTTTGTTTCTTCCGGAAGGCACTCGTCTTTACATCTGTTTCCAGCTTCCATATGGAAAAGCGGAATATGTAATCTCTTTGCTGAAATTGCTGAAAGACATGAGTTTGTATCTCCTAATACAAGATATCCGTCTGGCTGTAATTCAGAAAGAAGCTCAAAAGATCTTCCTAAGATATTTCCACAAGTCACTCCAAGATTCTCTCCGACAACCGGTACAAGAATATCCGGTCCAAATTCTCCAAAAGTATTTGTCAGTTCAAAATCCTCCCAGAAAACAGTAGAAAGATTCTTGTCCCAGTTCTGATTGTAGTATACAACACAACAATCAAAATATTCTCTACATCTTTTGATTACCGCAGCAAGACGGATAATCTCCGGACGTGTTCCGCATCCAATCATCACCTTTGTGCGGCCATCATTTTTCCATTTAAAATTATGTTCTACCATCTTTTTCTCCTGTATCAGAATTTATTCTTCTGCTAATCTTTCTTGAATATATGTCAGTTCCATCATTTTAGCCTTAATTTCTTCTTTATTAAGAAGTTTCGTGTTGTTTGAATTAAACTCTGTTAATTTGTTTCGCTCAACGTCACCTTCTTTAAAATACTTATCATAATTCAGGCCACGATTGTCAGCCGGGACACGATAGAAGCCACCAAGGTCAATTGCCTTTGCACACTCTTCGTTTGTAAGCAATGTTTCGTACATCTTCTCTCCATGACGAATACCGATTACTTTAATATCTTCTTTCTTTCCACCAAACATCTCGCACACTGCTTCTGCCTGAAGACCAATAGAACAAGCCGGTGCTTTCATAATAAGAAGGTCTCCATTCTCGCCATGCTCAAATGCATAAAGAACAAGATCAACTGCTTCTTCCAAAGACATGATAAATCTTGTCATGTTTGGTTCTGTTACTGTAATCGGATTGCCTGCTTTAATCTGGTCAATCCAAAGTGGAATTACTGATCCACGAGAGCACATTACATTACCATAACGTGTACAGCAGATTTTAGTCTTTCCACTGTATCTAGATTTTGCAATTGCTACTGATTCTTCAAGGGCTTTTGTTTTTCCCATTGCGTTAATTGGATATGCTGCCTTGTCTGTAGAAAGACAGATAACTGCCTCTACTCCTGCTTCAATGGCTGCTGTAAGCACATTGTCTGTTCCTATTACATTCGTCTGAACAGCTTCCATTGGGAAGAACTCACATGATGGAACCTGTTTAAGAGCTGCAGCATGGAAAATATAATCCACTCCATGCATAGCATTTCTGCATGACTGAAGATTTCTTACATCTCCAATGTAAAATTTAATTTTGTCAGCAACCTCCGGCATTCTTACTTGAAAATCATGACGCATATCATCCTGCTTCTTCTCATCACGAGAAAAAACTCGTATTTCACCAATATCTGTTTGCAGGAATCTGTTGAGTACTACATTTCCAAAACTACCAGTTCCTCCTGTAATCATAAGTGTTTTTCCCTTAAATAAAGACATTTTAATTTCCTCCATTCTATCTTTTCATATTGCTTTACCCTAAGACAATGTTTCGTTAATAGTGCTCCCATCATCTTAACAATTATTTTTGTACACTATTGCTATATTCAATGCACTTTTCTTTTGCCTTTGTATATTGATATACTCTATTATACATTCTTTCTACAACTAATAATAATTTTACAAATTCTATCTACATCTTCCATAGATAAATCAGCATATAAAGGCAATGTTAAAACTCTCTTACTAATATGTACTGCAACTGGTGTATCATTTACATCGTAAAGATTATTATAACAATCAAAACTATTAATTAAAGGATAAAAATACTTACGAGCTCCTATCCCGTTCTCAGAAAGTTTCTTCATAACTTCGTTTCTACTTGCACCAAACACTTTTTCATCAAAAATAATTGGAAAATATGCATAATTTGATTCTACATCTGGCTGAATGCAATTCAGTTTTATTCCCCTAATACCATTAAGATGCTCAAAATATCTTTCAACAACCTTTTTTCTCTTTGCAATTTCTTCATCAATATGCCTAAGATTACAAATTCCCATTGCGGCAGAAAACTCTGTCATTTTTGCATTTGGTCCAACACTATTAACGCTTTCTGCATCATGAATACCAAAATCCTTTAATTCAAAAAGGCGTCGCCCAAACTCTGAATCTCTATAGCATACTGCCCCTCCCTCGATAGTATGAAATACCTTAGTCGCATGAAAACTAAAACATGAAACATCACCGAAAGTAGCAATTCCTTTGCCCTTGTATTTCACACCAAAAGTATGTGCAGCATCGTAAATTACTTTCAAATCATATTTTTGTGCAATTCTTTCAATTTCTTCAATATTACAAACATTTCCATACACATGAACTGGCATAATTGCACATGTGCGATCTGTAATCAATGCCTCTATTTTTGAAACATCGATTGTATATGTTTCTGGTTCTATATCGCAAAATACCGGTTTTAATCCACTTCGAACAATAGCATGTGTTGTTGATGCAAAAGTAAATGGTGTAGTTATAACTTCTCCATGTAAATTAAGTGCTAGTAAACTTAGCTCTAAAGCCATGTGTCCATTTGTTAATAAATCTACATTTTCAACTGAAAGATATTCTTTTAGTTTAGAACAAAGAGTCTGATGCTTTGCCCCCATATTAGTCAACCATCGTGTATCCCATAAATCTTTTATCTCTTCACAATATTCTTCATATGATGGCATAGAAGACCTTGTAACATTAATCTTTACCATATTTCTTTAATCCTTTCAAAATGTATAAAATAAATTTCTTCAAAATATTGTACAAAATACCATACAGTATTGCTCCCAAATACAGAAGTATTATTATTTTACATAACTCATATATTGCCAACTGTGGATTTAATGTTCCACTTAAATCTTTCCAAACATACTCTCTAAATAATTCATTCTCTTGAATAAGATAAACAAATAACGACACCTGAGCCAAAATGAAAATTATTTTTTTATAAATATTACTCTGCTCACCTATTCTTTCTTTCCTTTGTATTAATAAACCAAATAGTGATACTGACATTAAAAATGGTAATATTGAACTGTTACTCTCAAAATCAAAAGAATACATACTAAGAATAATATCTACTTTATAAAATTTTATTATAGCTAAAGCAAATAAAGCTGCCAAAAAAGCTGCCACTAATTTTTCTTTTTTTACGTTGATTCCATACTTGCTAATACATCCGCCAATAAAATAGCAAAACAACGCCCACAATAAACTATGATCCCCCCCTATCATTGTATTGCCTATAATAAACGGATTCAATGTAATATATAAGGTTAAAATCCCCCCTCCTACTAATATTCCTTTTCTTATTCTTACATATTCTTCTTTTTCAATAAGTAGATTAATTGCTGGCGAAAATATTACTACTATTATATAGACAGAAATAAACCAGTAATGATTTGTTAACAATGGCATTATCGTTTTTAATAGATCCAAATAATCCACTTCTTTGATATTTAATAAAACACATATCACAAAAGACAAAATAGACGCAAATAACATTTGACTATATACTTTTATAATACGATTAAGTGAAAAATCTTTTTTACACAAAAAGAAACCGCTTATTATAAAAAATATATTTACAGAACATCTGCTCAAAGAAAAAAGTATCGAAAAGCCGACTCTAAAACTATTATTCAAATTTGAATTCAAAATATCAGAATACGAAAAGAAATGAATAATAGTAATCAAACACATACATGCAATTCTCAATGCTTCTAACGTATAATTTCTATTTTTACTCATATAACCCCCCCCTTATAATACTTAAATAGCTTATTGTCATGTTTTCTTTATAATACTCCAATTTAAAGCATTAATTAATATAGACTATTAAAAAAACTATCGCTCAATTACTCCGACATATCTATCGTATCTTCTATTAAATTTTCAAGAGATTTCATATAGTGTTCAAAATCAAACTTGTCTTCTGCATATTTTCTACACGATAACATAATTTCCTTATCTTTCTTCTTTATATTATTTATTAAATAGCAAAGCGCATCGACATCGCAAGCTGTAACAAATTGGCAGTGCTTCTCCTTGACTGAATATGGTAATCCAGCACATGAAAAGCCAATTACTGGAGTCCCGCATGCTAATGCTTCTAGACAAGTGTCTGCAACAGTCTCTGCTAAGCTTGTACACACAAAACAGTCCGCTAATGAATAATATTCCGCTAACTCTTCTTGATTACTAACGTATGAAATTGGAATAAAATTTGATGGACATATTATCGGATCAACATCAAACCCAACATTTATAAAAACAAATCTTTCGTCTTGCTCATACTGGCGTGCCACCTCTAAAAAATAACGAGCACCTTTTCTCTCAAATGAAAACGGAGCAACTAACAAAATAACTATCTTCGTATCCTCAATGCCTAGTCTCTTACGCAACTGCTCTGTATTTCTAGGATAATAAATATTTTTTAAATCGATTCCCTCTTCTAATTCCACAAAAGAATGATTTTTTAGTAAAGCTGATTCTTTTGCCCTTTGAACAATATATGGAATGCTGACAAATGTAATGTCACTAATCTTAGAATACAATCTCTTTTTCAGTTTAAATATATGTTTTGATCTATCAAAAAATATACTCTTTGGATAATCACTAATTAATGGACAATTATTACATTCATATTTATACTTATCACATTCTAAAGCGAAGCAACATTTTCCCATATAAGCGTATTCATCCAACATTGTATAAATTACCTTAATTTTATGCTTTGCAATATAGTGAAACAGTATTGGATAATTTAAATAATATCCATGTATATTAAAAAGGTATAAATATTCAATATTTCTCTTTCGTATTTCCTTTATCAATTTAAATGTTTCTTTATATGAATATTCTCCTTGATTCCCAAAAAGGACAGATTCAAAAACATGTAATTTTTTTTCAAATTTTGTATTTAAGCAAATTACATTATCATCTGTTAGTACCTCTTCTTCTGGCTCTCCATAAAATAATGTACAATTATTTTTTTTCCTCAACTGTTTATAAAGTCCATATGCGATTTTCCCTGTACTTTTAGTATGAGAAAAAGTATTGATAATACCTATATTTTTCATTTATTCCTCTCAATCATTTAATACCTTTAAATACTATTGCTTCTAACATTAACTTAGCGTTTTCCCGAGTTTCTCTAAATACTAATGGGAAAATTAAACTTGTTGCAACTTGGGTAATTAATGAGGCTATTGCAGCTCCTGTCGCCCCAAAAATTGGAATCAAGCAATAATTTAACACAACATTAATTATTGCAGCCCCTATATATAAATATTTTAAATATTTTTGTGCATTCTTACACACTAACCAAGAATTTCTAGCAACTCCCAGGTATGAAAATGCTGTATACCAAGTAAGCACTAATAATGGTCCGATTGCTCCTGAATAAGATTTCCCATAAAGAATTAGTACTACATATTTTCCCAATATTAAAAATCCCATAGAAACAATACACGACAAATAAAACACAATACAATACATCCTTTTATTGGTTTTAGTAAATAAATTATATTCTTTATTTTCATACAATCTAAAGATTGTAGGGTTCATCGAATCAATTATCGCTGCCAAAACAAAAACCCACATATTGCATATGTTGTTCGCTATTGAATAATATCCAACTTCTGCTTCTGTTAACATTTGTTTCAACATTAATTTATCTGTTTGCATATATACTGCAATCATCGCAGAAGATAAGATAAAATGATAACTTTTAGACAATAACATTTTCCCTTTTGACAAACAAATCTTCAATTTAGGTCCTTTATATTTTTTATAATAACAGACAATTATAGCTCCGTATACTATATAATCTAATGTATTTGCAAAAGCAAACCACTTTACATCCATCTTTAATATAAGAAGTATAATTTTATAAATCGATGTTATTGAATACGATATCAAGCTTGTTATAGCTGTTATTTTGGATTGATAATGTGCCTGAAACCAGTAATTAAATACTTCTGGGATTTGGAATATTAATGAAATCGAACAAATAATAACTACAATTATTGTCTGGCTCTCCCCATAGTCAATAAACCATACGCTTATCCCAATAAGTACTGAGCATAATACACTTGACAAAAAACGTAAAAAGCATGTTGTACCTAGAATTGTTCCACTTTCTTCTGGCGAATCAACAATTTCTTTTACTAGAATAGAATTAATTCCTAGATTACAAAATGCTACAAAAAATGTAACAAATGCTAATCCGTAATTAATTAATCCATAATTACTTGGTCCCAAAAATCTTGCCGTAAAAATCCCAACTACAAAAGAAAGTATCATCTGCACAACGCGACCAATTATCAACCAGCTTGCATTAATCACTTCTTTTTTTTTCGAAAAATAATTAAGAACCGCTCTAATTCTTGTCATTTAATTACCCCTAATCTAATTAATAAGTTTTTCAAAAAGACTTTTACAAAGACTTCTGTTGAAAAACCATATTGTTTTCTACAAGCTTTTTCTATGCTTTTCTCTAAATAAGGTTCTTCAAATTCAAAAAATTTTTTATCTCCGTTATCTATTACTGTAGAAAATGCATCTGTGTTAGATTTATGCTCTCCTGACCCATCCGCACCTTTGTTTTCAATTAAGGATTTAACTGGATATACCGAATATTTATTTTGTTTACTCTGTTCATAAACCCATCTTATAGCCCAAGAGTTAATATTCGCATTAACCTGTTGATCCAACATTATTGGTAAGTCTCTTCCCCATTTAGCAAATTTTACTCTCTTAATAATATTATATTTAAAATGGTTGTAATCTTTTACTTCCCAATCTATTGTTTTCCATCTATTCTCCCAAGTTGCCCATCCCCAACTGGATGCCCTTCCCATAAATAAAACATCTTTTTCTATCGTCTTGACCAAATTTGTTCTAAATATATAACCACTTATAGACCATATCTGTTCATTATCGCAATAATATTCTAATGCTTGATTCATAAAAAGCAAAAAATTAGGTGAACAAATCAAATCATCTTCTAATACAATAACTCTTCCATATTCTTCAATAATTGATGTAACTCCTTCGATAACTGAACTAGCAAGTCCCTTATTCACCTCTGAAATATAACTTTTCGTCATATTAAACCTTGATTTAATTTCAAACTCTTTCACCACTTTTTGCACCTCAATCATTTCAGGTGTAACTATTGTTTTCGGTCCATCACAAAAAATATATATATTTGATTCCTCTGCGTTATAACATTTATTTAACGCCTCCAATGTATCTCTTAAATGATTTGGTCTATTATATGCAAAAACAACTACCGGCGCATATTGTTTAATATTTTGATTTTTCATCAATTATCTCCCCTTTCGCATCAGTATATTATCCCATATTAGACAAATAATAATTAGTAACATCATATCACCTGATGAAAAAACCCATTTTATAGGCATTGCAAATACACCAAAGGCTACATTACACAATATGACTAAATTTGGAATTGATCTTCTCTTATAATATCTTGTTAAAAAATATTTGAATGCAACACCAAGTAATACTGAATATATTAATATTCCTATAATCCCAGCATCAAAATAGAAATTAAAAATTCCTGTATACAATGCATTCGTATCAACATTTTTTCCAATCATGATAGATTTTTGAGTAATTGTTCCATATGTACTATTCATTGACGATATTGAAATCCCTAAAAATAATAAAACATTTACAATCACTTCGTCAATTCCACTAAAAGTCATTCTAAAAAAATGTCTTCCTAAGAGATCATTATAGTTCACAATTGCATAGTCCAATGCTCTTTGTGCTCCACAAATATAAACATAACTCTGTTTTACTGTTGTTTGAACTGTTTCTAACATAATGTCTAGTGTTATATGTGCAACTCCTAGGCGTTTTACAGTAATATATAGCATACTAAAGCCTGCTGCAGCCATAGCAGCTATTATTAATAGTATTTTTTTACCACCAAATCTTCTATGACTTTTTTTTATATTCCGTTCTTTCTTTTCACATATAGCCACAACAATAAAAATAAATAAAATTTGTAGAAATACAATTCTTCCATATCCAATTATTAAATAACATAATATGTCTATTCCACATAAAAATACTAGCGGAATTTTAATCTTCTTTGTCCACAAGCCATAAATAAGAACACACATTTGAATTATTACAAATGGTGAGATAACATAATTGTAAAACATAATTTCTGTTAAAGATCTAAAAACTATTCCTGTCTGAAATCTTGACATTCTAAGTGCATAATAATCATATGACGGAATACTTAAAAATCTTTGTAAAAATATAATCAAGATAATGCCTGCAAAAGCACTTAACATATAAAATATTTTACTTGAATAAACAGATTCTGTATAAGTTATATTCGTTTTCTTCACATGAACGATATATTTTGGCATAAACCCTATCGACAGCATCACAATACTGATTGTTAATAAAACTATTGTATAATTTGAAACATTATACAAATCATATAAATTGAATGATGAAAAGCAATAGACTACTGCATACCATATTAGAATCAATCTATATATTCTTTCTTCATCTTTATTACTAATTTTTGAAATGGCGAATAATAACAATATTATAATAACCATTAAAAAATCCATATTCTCTCTCCCTGCATATTACTACTAAAACTTATTTATCTGCCAAAATACCCTTCTTTTTTATTTTCCATATATCATTGTTCCAATAAAATTAAGTATAAGTTCATTAAACGTACTGTTGTTCTAGCATTTTAATAATTTTATTACACTGTACAACTGCTGTTTTTTTAGTCACAATAAATTCTTGAGCTTGAAGCCCCATTTCATTTCTTTCCCTTGATGATAATTTCATGGCCATTTTTAACGTATCATATAAACCATTTTCTGTATTATTCACACAATAAAAATATTCCTTATATTCTTCTGGCATACCTGATAATTTATAGCCAATCATTGGTGTACCAGATCCCATGTATTCAATTACCTTAGATGGAAAACTATATTTTGTAAAACTTTGAGTATCATTTCTAGGATTAACCAAAAGTTCTACTTCTTTTTGCTCTCGAAGTACCTGTGCATTAGGTGCCAAACCGCGCAAATGAATTCTGGAATCATCTTTCGATAACTCTCTAATCTTATTTACACTAGACCCATTACCAAATAACTCCAAACTCCATTCATCATTATCAATCTGCATAAATGCTTTTACCAAATCTACAACTCCATACTTTTCTTCAATCATACCCGCATATAGTATTGATTTTCTTTTTTCTTTAATCTGATCTGGTTTTTCCAAATCTTCTTTCGTTTTAGAAGATATCCCCTCAACTACTGTATATTTTACATCCCACTCAAACCATTCTTTCATATATTTTGTTAGTAAAACATAGCAATCAACTTTTTTCAGATTTCTCTTAAAATGGTTGATTTGTAATTTTTTAGCTTTTTTATATAAGCTCTTTTCCATTGAAGAAGCATTCATAAATTCTGGCAAATCAGGTACTACCAAACAACAAATAATATGCGGATATTTTCTTTTTACATAATTTAATATTTCTACAAATGGGGACGTCATAGCATAAGCAAGAAGAACTTTCTGATCTTCGTTTTTTTCTTTAGCCCACTCATCCACCTGTTTTTTTATCCCCTTGTATCTGCTAAAATTCTTTAAAATAGTTAAATTAGTAAAGCCAACATTAATATCTTTCGCATTATCTGAATGTGAAAACTTAAAACTAGGAATTTTTAATTCCTTATATCTTTTAGGATATGAACCAATATAAAGGGAGTTAACTATCTTGAATTGAACATTTTCTATTCCGTCTAAGCCATTCACTATTCCCCATTGAAATTTATTAGCAGCATTTTGAACACCGCCTTTTGAATTCTTCAATATTGTAGATTCATATTCTTTTGGAAATAATCCCATTAAACATAAGATATCCATAATAATAACCTTTCATTGCATCTATAGTTCTACATATCATTCTATATTTTTTAATTTTTATCTTCTCATAAATTTAAATTATTTTTTTCAATCTTTCTTTTTACTTTTTTTCTAATATCTCAATATATTTTTCTACACAAACATCTTTCTACATATATATAAAAATATTTCTTTATTATTTATTCTCCTCTTTTGTATGTGTTCTCAATTATTTTAATAATTTTTCCTGTTCCGATTTGTCTGGTAAGATGCGTTTCTATATATGATCGGGCATTTTTTCCTTGCATATAAGCAATATCTATATTTTGATTAAGGAATAAAATATTATCAACTAAAGAGGATACATCTCCTGCTTCAGCAAACATGCCACATGAATATTCTTCAATAACTTCTTGCAATAAAGTTCCCTTATCAAAACTTGCCAAAATAGGTCTGCCACATCCCATAATACTCCATGTTTTACTAGGCATTGCATTTCCACCGGTACCTTTTTTACAAGAAACAATACAGGCATCACCCAGACTGTATACCTCCGACACCTTTTCATATGGCTGAAGCGGAAAAATCTGCACATTTTTAAGGTTTTTTTCTTCAATCATCTGAAGAACTTGATCCTTCATCGCGCCATTTCCAAATAATATAAAGCCAATTTGATTGTTGTCTTTCAATTTATCTGCTGCTTCAATTATTATATCTATTGCTTGTGCATAACCAATATTTCCAGCATAAACAACCATAAATGGATACTGTTTTATTCCCAACTCTGAATAAAGACTATTTGATTCCTTATTAATTGGAAAAATCAAGTTTTCATCAACCCAATTGCTAACAACATGAATTTTTTTCCCTGATACTCTCTTTTTCAATAAATTTTCTTTCATCTGTTCTGAAATTACAATAATACTATCCGCAGATTTATATGTTACATTAGAAATCCAATTTCCAATTTTGAAAATAAAACTGTCTTCTTTTGTAATTCCTGCAGTAACCATAGAATCAGGAAAGATATCTTGGCAGTTATATACAAATGGAACCTTTCTTATCTTCTTTACTACATTACATATTAAACCTTGAAAAGGTGGGGTGCTCCCTGCAAAAATTAAATCTATATCCTTTGTTGTCAAGCCAAACCATAACTGCTTTATAGAACACAAAAAATATCTAATCACACGCTGAATTATACCACCATGTTCAGGGTACATAGTATATCTATATATTATTAGATGATCATTCTCTTTTTTTTCAATCTTACTAACATTTTTTGCTTGCTTTCTTGTTACCCCTCTAGATGGTGTCGGAACATATAACTTTACATTATGTCCTCTTTTAGCTAAATCTTCTGCAGTATTTGAATCAAGTGCAATACCAGCTGCAATTTCTGGTTCATAATACATTTTAAATTCTAATATATTCATTTACTTTCTCCATAAGATATACTTTAATATTAGATTATTTGTTCTTATATACTCTATCTGGATGAAGCACAGTCTCAATTGTTTTAAAAAATATTTTTACATCTAAAAAAAATGATACATTTTTAGCATACCACGCATCCATCATTCTCTCATCATGACTTTGTAATTCATTTCGGTTATAAGCCTGCGTATACCCTGTGATTCCTGGTAATACTTCAAGTTTTCCTCTTTCTTCCTCTGTAAATGTCAGTAACTGTGAATCCAAAACCGGTCTTGGTCCAATCCATGCCATATCACCTTTTAACACATTTAAAATTTGTGGTAATTCATCAATACTTAACTTACGAATTACTTTTCCTACTCGTGTTTGTCTAGAATCTGAAGCAGAATTATAAGTACTACCATCTGAATTAAGAAGATTAGGAGAATTTACTTTCATTGATCTAAATTTGAGCATATTAAAGATTTTTCCATACTTCCCAGCTCTCTTTGATACATAAAATACTGGACCTGGATCATCAATATAAATTATTGGAGCCAACACAACTATTACTATTATCAAAAAAGGTAACGCTATTAAGCTAAATAAAAAACCTATAATTCTTTTAATCACATTTTTATACATTTTTCACCTCAAAATAATTACAAATTACTTTCTCTATTCTTTTCATATGTTCATTTGAATATCGTTGATCACACGGAATTGTAAGGCAATGTTTCGATAACCAAATTGCCTCCTCAGAATTATCCATGCATCGATTTGTTCTCCAATGTATATTACAATATATATCATTTTTTATTAGATTATCATAAAGTCTATCTCTATCCTCTACAGCAATAACCATCCCCAAAGGAATTATACCAACTTCCCAAGGAATCATTACAGTAACTTGAGGAATCTTAGCAAGTTTCAACCACAAACTCCTGTAATTATCTTCTCTAATCGAAATTATTGACCTTACATCAGAAGACTTCATTAACTGAATAGAAACCTCTGACATTTCACGAATTTTATAATCTGAAAATAACGTATCCATTCCCATCTTATTTAGCTTCAAAAATTTTGTTTTATCTAATGAATTATCCTGTAAGTATTTTTGTTTCATCAATTGAGCCAACATATAATTAAATGTATAGTTATTCGCCGCCTGCTCTTTCTTTAAGTCATGCATATCATATGTAGATGCACAAAAACCACCATCCGGCAAAGCAAACCATTTTCGAATGCTTCCAACTATATAATCCCCAATTCCAATTGTTTCTGAATAAGATAATAAACACAAACTAATATCTTCAATTATTAAAACCCCTTTAGTTTTTAAATCTTGTATAAATGATAAGGCTTCTTTCGATATTTTTTTTCCAAAATATTGAACTATATAAAAAATATCGCCTTCTGAAAATTGAAATGATTTAAGTGCATCTATATTAATTGTAAAATCCCTGTTAATAGGATATAATTCTATCATAATCTGAGTTCTTTCTACAGCCTCATACACTGAGTCACAATTATATGTCGGAAGTAATACCCTTGTTCTTCCTTGTGAATTCTTCAAAAAACAAAATAATGACTCAATTGCTGCTCGCCCTGTATTATAAAAATTCATATAATATTTTTTTTCTTTCATAAAAGGAAATTCAATTTCTTCCTGCAGTGGCTCTTTAAATAGATTAGAAATATCTATTTCAAATATGCTCCCTATTTCCATAACTTTTCCTTTCCTTTATTAGAATAATTCCTGTTCAAATAATCTCATTACACTGTCTGTCTTCTTTCTAGCATTTGTTTGAGTATTTGCTTTAGCAACAATATATCCACACCCATCAAGATTTGTATGATACTCATTCACTTTCATTCCTTCTTCAAGATGATGATAAATTTCTACATCATACTTCTTTTCTACTTCTTTCATATCTGGAAGCATTTTTACAACGCCTCCATCAAAGGCGAGTAGTCTTGTTGCTACAGCAGTTTTATCTTTTACACGCAAATCTACGGAATCTCCTACAGCATTTTGTATCATTGCAGCCATATAGTCAACACCTGTTCCATATGGAATGATACATGGCCCAATCATATTTCCGCCCATTCTTGCGCCAATGTCAATAATATACACTTTACCATCTTCTGTAATAAGCATATCCATGTTTACAGAGCCAAAATTAACCCCCAATGCTTTGATTGCCTTCTCTACACAATTTCTAGCTTTTTCTTCAACTTCTGGTTTAAGATCGGTTGGAATAGCATGTCCTAATTCAGCATAATAAGGTGGACTTGTCATCCATTTTTGCATGATACCTAATACATGTGCTTTACCATTTACAACTAAAGTTTCAGCCCCATATTCTTTACCACTAATAAATGTTTCAATCTCTGCTCTATGAGTAATTGATCCATCCATTGCATATTTACATGCTTCTTCTAAATCATCTGCTTTGTCTACTCTACTTGCACCTCTACTGCCTGATCCATCGCATGGCTTAACCATAACTGGATAAACAATCTTTTGTGCAAGTTCTTCTATATTAGTATCTTCATGAACTTCATATGCTTGTTCTGTGTCATCTACGTGATTTTCATATAAGCATTTTCTTACTTGATACTTATTCTTAATTAATTGAGCTACTTCATATTTCAATCCCGGTAATCCCATTTCTCTTGCAACATACGCTGCCGTAAGAACACCATAATCTGTTGCTGCTGTTAATACACCATCAACATTATTTACTCTTGCATATTCTAAACAAGCTTTTTCATCTACTATGTTAACTACTCCATAATGATCTGCATGTTTGAATCCAATTGCATTTGGATCTGCATCAACTGCATATACCTCATACCCCATTGTTTTAGCTTTTTTTATTACGAAATCTTGAAGGAAGCCAGCACCTATAATTAATACTTTCTTCATTGCACTCCCCTATTTTTAGATATATTCCTTTACTACTTCTTTAAAGTTCTCCACCACATATTCCACATCTTCATTGCTCAACTTTGTATGAAGTGGTAATGTAATCAAATTCTCATAATATGCATATGCATTCGGGAAGTCCTTAATATCCCATCCCATTGCTTTATATGCTGTCATCATCGGAAGTGGTTTATAGTGAACGTTTGTGTTTACACCACGCTCCGCAAGCTTGATAATAATTTTTCTTCTTGTTTCATCACTGATTCCCGGAATACGTGTCAGGTACAGATGATGTGAGGAATTAAAGTTTTCTCCACTGTGAATTAAGTGCTTTACTCCAAGTTCATCGCACATTGCATCATATTTTGCAACTATTTCTTTTCTACGCTCAAGCATTCCAGGATAACGGTCTAACTGGCGAAGTCCGATAGCCGCCATAATATCTGTCATATTACATTTATACCATGGTCCTATGATATCATATTCCCATGCACCAAGCTGTGTTTTAGCAAGTGCATCTTTACTCTGTCCATGTAGGCTGTATAACTGGAACTGCTTATAGATTTCTTCGTTATCAATTTCTTCAATATCCTTCCATGTACTTGCTCCACCTTCTGCAGTTGTAAAATTCTTTACTGCATGGAATGAAAAGCTTGTAAAATCAGCCCATTCTCCGGCCATCTTTCCTTCTTTATTAGCACCTAACGCATGTGCGCAATCCGCAAATACCATTACGCGACCAATTGCTTGCTGAATTCTTGCTCCAAGGCTATCGCCTTCTTTTGCCTTGAATAAATGTTTTTTGCTTTCAATTGCAGCATATAATTTATCATAATCACAGATAATACCACCAAGATCAACTGCTACAACAGCTTTTGTTTTTTCTGTAATTGCTTCTGCAACTTTGTCATAATCCATTTCACAGTTATCTTTCTGACTATCTACAAAAATCACTTTTGCTCCACAGTGGATTGCTGCTGAAGCTGAAGCTGTATAGGTATAAGCTGGCACAATAACTTCATCCCCAGGCTCTATACCACACACTCTTAAGTTCAATTCTTCTGCTGCTGTTGCAGAATTTAAACAAACTGTTTTTGAAGTATGGCAATATGCTGCAAGTCTTCTTTCTAATTCTTTTGTTCTTGGTCCTGTTGTAATCCAACCTGAACGTAATGCCTCTGCAACTTCATTTATTTCTAATTCAGAAATATCCGGTGGACTAAATGGGATGCTTCTTTGAACTATTTCTGTGATAACTTCTTCTTTTGCCATTTTTTCTCCTTTATCTATTCCATTTATACTCTACGCAAAACTATTTACTAGTTCCCACTTGGATTTGCCCCTACTGGATGGAAAGTTGTTACAACGCCCTCGACCATTTTTACAATCTCCTCGCTGTTCTCGTAACTAGCCATCGCCAGTTCTTCCAACTGTCCGAGGAATTCTTTTGTATCAAACGGGATTGGCTTACCGATATGGATTAATTCATTTTCTGTTCTCTCCAGACCTTCTTCTGCCATCAGCTTCTCTTCAAACAGTTTTTCTCCCGGACGTAATCCGCTATATACAACTCTGATGTCTTCATCTGGTTTATATCCTGACAATTTGATAAGGTTTCTTGCCAATGTATCAATCTTCATCGGCTCTCCCATATCCAGCACGAAGATTTCTCCACCTTTTGCATAAGTTCCTGCCTGAAGTACCAGACTGACCGCCTCTGGAATTGTCATGAAGTAACGAATGATATCTGGATGTGTAACTGTTACCGGACCGCCATTTTCAATCTGTTTTTTGAATAACGGAATGACTGAACCATTACTTCCAAGTACATTTCCAAAACGAACGGCAACAAAATCTGTTTTTCCTTTCCCCTGTGCAGCCGCATTTCCTTCTGTATTTACAGCCATATGGTCTTCCGGATCCGGAACCATCTGCCCATTCACATGTTTATCTTCATGTTCATGTATGAATGGAAGCCATTCTGTATGACCAGATTTACTGATTTTATCCATACTCTGGATGACCATTTCACAGAGGCGCTTGCTCGCTCCCATAATATTTGTCGGGTTTACGGCTTTATCTGTACTGATCAGTACAAATCTCTCTACGCCGTTCTTCAGTGCTGCGTAGGCTGTCTTGTAAGTTCCTACTACATTGTTTTTAATTGCTTCATTCGGGCTTGTCTCCATAAGCGGTACATGCTTATGTGCTGCCGCATGATATACAATCTGTGGTTTGTATGTTTCAAATACCTGATTGATTCTCTTACTGTCACGTACGGAACCGATCAGAACCTTCAAGTTTAATTCTGGATATTTACGTCTTAATTCCTGCTCAATGTCGTATGCATTGTTCTCATAAATATCGAAGATGATCAGCTGCTTCGGTTCGTGTGCTGCAATCTGACGGCACAACTCACTTCCGATTGAACCGCCACCACCTGTTACGAGAATCACTTTTCCTTTGAGGTACTGGAAGATTTCTTCCATATTTACTTTGATTGTGTCTCGACCAAGCAAATCTTCAATCGCAACCGGTCTCATTTTGCTCATGGACACTTCACCATTTGCCAGCTGATAGATTCCCGGAAGCTGTTTCAACTCACAGTCTGTTTCTTTGCATATATTTAAGATTTCTCTTCTTGCCTGTGCACTTGCAGTCGGTATTGCAAATAATATCTGGTCAATCTTATATTTATTCACATTGATCAGAATATCCTCACGACCTCCGACAATCGGTACACCTTCCATAACACGGCCCCATTTATTCGGGTTATCATCAATCACGCAACATGCCTTAGCCTTTACAACGCCTGAACTTTTCAGCTCCTTTAGTAAAGTCTGCCCCGCTGCACCTGCACCGATAATCATCGCATTATGTAGTGGATTCGTCTCTTTCTCACGTCTACTTCTCTCTAAATTGATGTAGCGATAGGAAAATCGAATTGTCAGTGTTAGTCCAAACTGTAAAACTGCTCCCAGTATATAGTAAGATACTGGCATTCGCCGAACAAACACTGTAATTCCTACGATATGAAAAACAGTTGTAATAGCAGATGCAACAATCACTCTATTCAACTCACTAAAACTTGCAAATCTCCACAGGCTGTTATAGAGACGCAATTGTGCAAATACAAAAATAGTAAATACTGTATATACCGGTGCAAATTTAAAAAATGCACTCAGATATTCTGCTGGAATACTTGTGAAGTGCAAATCAAAGCGCAGCCACAATCCAAAAAAGTAGGCAGAATTAATTGCGATTATATCATATATAACCAGATATAATGCTATCATCTGCCAGTGTTCAATTTTCTTTTTTTTCATCTTTCTTTCTTTATCGTGATTTGATACTCCACTCATATTTTTACTTTTCTTCCTTTAAACTTTTATCCTTTAATTTCCATTTAATATCTCATTCATCTTTGCACTGATGCTCTGTACAACTGCCTCATCCGGCCACATTACATACAATGGCTGGTCTCCTGACGAGTAACATGCCTGTGTATCTCCAGTTCCTGATGCTGCTGCAGATTCAATATTCCAGCTTGCACCATCATTCAACTGCATCTTGATAAACTTTGCCATCTCTTCCTGTGTCATATTGGTTTGTACACTGTCACTGACATCTGCAATCAATGCACTTGCATTCGACAGAATTGCAGGTGACATTGCTTTATTCAAAATTGCTGTCAGAACCTTCTGTTGGTCTTTTCCTCGCTGATTATCCCCATCTTCGAAACTATAACGCTCTCTTGAAAAAGCGAGTGCCTGATCTCCATCTAAATGATTCATTCCTTTTTGGAAGTGATATCCTTGCGCATCAAATTCAAAATCTGAATCCACATCCACACCACCTAATGTGTCCACAATTTTAACTAATGATGAAAAGTTTACTCTTGCATAATACGAAATATCGATGCCATATAACTGCTCTAATGTTCGCATAGATGCATCCACACCATAAATACCGGCATGTGTCAACTTATCTCTCTGCTCTCCTGAGATATCCGGTATCTGTACATAATAATCTCGTGGTGTTGTTGTCAGTAAAATCTTCTTCGTATTTGGATTCACTGTCATGATAATATTGACATCGCTTCGGCTGTTTGTTGCGACTGGTCCTGATACATCAATGCCACTGATGTAGACATTGAATGGTTCTTCGACATCTACGTTTTCTTGTTCTATCTCTGTTTCTATTCCGTACTGATACAGCACACGTACCTGTTCTGAATAGTCTTCAATTGCATCTGTAATCAGACCATCTAATGCCTGATTATAAATTGCCGCATCTACTCTACCTTCTAATAAAGCATTTGCAAGTTCCTGAACTGTGTCATACTGTTCTATTTTTACTTCTCTTCCAAGAGATGTGTTGATGTTATCAACCATAATCTGTGTGTTTTCCTGGTCTACAGCAGTCTGTGTACCAAAGCGATACATAGAAGCATCCATCAGATTCGACGCCGGGTTATCTTTTTTAACAACTACAATCATATTATCTGTCTTATAATTTGCTCCGCCAACATCTGACATCAGCTTGTCTGCCTTCAATATATAGACAATTCCAATTGCCTGTAAGATACTCAGTATAATACTAAGTACAATTCCTACGATATAGATTTTATTTTTTACATATTGTAATCCGAATGTTACTCCAAATAATATTAATAATACAATGATAATTGCCACCAGATATTTCGTTGGTACCAATCCGCTGTTCCAGATAACTGCAATCAAACCGACTGCAAGAATCAACTGTATTAATGTAATCAACTTTCCTGCCATATGCAGTGTCTTCTTCTGTTCTTTCATCTGATTGATATACTCCTTCTATCCTGCTGTTTGTATCTCCTTAATGTACATATCTTACTGCACATTCAGTGTCAATGTCTTTACCTCAGATGTGTTGCCGTCGGAATCTATTACATAGTAGTGTAACAAATAACTTCCTGGTGTATTTACATCATACTGACCATCCACGCTGATACGCGTTGATAGTGAATCTGCATCATCACTGCCATCGGCAACACCTTTGACTACACTCATAAGGTCAAATTCTGTCCCTGCTGCAATTGTTACCTGGTCTGTTGTAAGTGCGATCACCGGTGCTTCTCCGACCGGTGTGAGATCATTGTTTACATCTGCTTTAGCAGGCTCGTTCTGTGATGCTGCTGCCTCTCCGGATTGTTCTGTGTTCTCATCCGCTATATTTTCTGTGTTAGGATGTGCATCCGTCTGTGCATTTCCATTTTCTACATAATTAACTGTTCGCTTGGCAGTTCCTACATTCTTTGCCTTGTCCATCACACCGTAATATACGATTGCTTTGCCATCTTTAATCTGCACAACACGGTCTACAAACACTTCATCGGTAAGGTCTCCGTCTCGGTTATCTTCTGCACTGACACCTTTTAAAAGTTCTCCATAACCTTGCCCTTCTTGATATGTGAGGTCTGCTTTCTTCACTTTAATAACCGGAGCCTGTCGATCCTGACTGCCACGAACAACCAGTGCTACACCTCCAAGTATCAGACAGCCTGCTATCAGCACAGCTACTAACTTTTCTTGTTTCATGCCTCTTCCTCAGCCTTTCCCTCTTCCTCATGACCATAATCGCCATATGAGCCATAATATTTTCCATAGTATTTTCCATAATACTTATTCTGTCCCATATCTACTTTATTTAATACTACTCCAAGGATTGGACAGCCTGATTTTTCCAACTGCTCTTTTACAACTTTTGCAAATTTATGACTGACTGTGTTTGCTGAAATTACAAGCACTGATGCATCGCTCTGTTTTGCTATAATCGCTGCATCAATAACGCTTCCCAGCGGCGGTGCATCGATAATTACATAATCATAGGCTTTTCTTGCACTTGTAAGGAGACTTTCAAATCGTTTGCCTCCTAACAGCTCGGCAGGGTTTGGCGGTACTACACCTGCGAATATCATAACCATGTTTGTATCTTTTACACGATACATAACTTCTCCAAGCTCTGTCTGTCCTGATAAGAAATGTGACAGTCCTTTCAGTTGTCCGTTTACTTTATGTCGTCCTGCTAATACTGATTTTCTTAAATCAGCATCAATAAACAATACTTTCTTACCTGCCTCGGCAAGTGAATGTGCCACTGCGATTGTTACTGTACTCTTTCCTTCGTTTGGTGTGCAACTTGTAAACACCAATACTTTATTATCCTCTCCTGAAAACTCAATGTTGGTACGGAGAGACTTGTATGCTTCATTACTCCGATAATCTTTTTTTATTTCTTTTAATTCTATTTCCTGCATCTTTATTCCCTCTTTGTTATCTGTTCATCGTCTTTGTGAACTGACGTGCTGACAATCCTTTCGCTTTTTTATTCTTCTTTGCTCCTTCTGCGATTGGAATAGACGTTAATGTATTCAGTCCCAGATAACGTTCTACGTCGTCTGGTGTCTTAATTGTGTCATCCATGATATAGATTAATACAACAACTCCCATTGCCAGGATAATCCCAAGGATTCCACCCATCATTGTATTCTTCATTGTATTTGGTGAAGATGGTGCACTTGGAAGGTCTGCCTTCTCAACTGTATTAACTGCATCTGCATCCATAATCTCTGTGATCTGTACGCTGACAGCTTCGCGAACTGCATCTGCAATCTCTTTCGCCTGTTTTGGATCATCGTTTTCTACTTTAATAGTAAGGATTCGTGAGTCTGTTGCAGCTTCAACCGATATCATCTTCATTAACTCTTCAGGTTTCACATCCAGGTTTAATACTGCGATAACCTGTTCCATCACTGTACGGCTCTTTACCAGCTCTGTGTAGTCCTTTATTAAATATGAACCAGCCTGTAAATCACTTGTTGTTATACCTGCTGCCCCATCTGATTTGGACAGTACGTATACTTTTGTCTCTGCCGTATACATAGGCGTAATAAAAAGCTTTGTTCCAATAAATGCCAACAAAGCTACGATAATTCCTGTCAAAATAATGATGTGTGCTTTTTTTAACAAAGCACCGATAACTTCTGTCAGGTCAATTGTCAATTCGTCATTATCTGACTCTGGATTCATTCTTGTATTTTTTGTGTATTGATTCATAACTACTTTCTCTTTCTCAATAACGTAGCTACGTTATCGAAGAAAATCCTCCTCATGTATTCTTCTCCATATTTTTTCTTGACGTAATCTGCCGCCTTTTTCATCTTCGGAGCACGTGTCTGTACTCCATGTGCGTCGGTTCCTACTCCGAACACCATATCTTCATCCATCAGTTCTTTTACAAACTTCTTGGCTCTGCGACCGCCATCGCCAATGATGCTTCCTGCATTCACCTGAATGCTTGCGCCCATGTCACACAATTCTTCTGCGTATCCAATATCATCTAGCAGACATTGATAACGCTCTGCATGAGCAATAATCACTTGATTTCCGGTCATCTGAACCTGCTGCACTCCCTGACGTATGTAGTCATAACTATCGGATGGGGAAAATTCCAACAATACAGTGTTTCTTTTATTCATTGTAAGAATCTCTCCCCTGTTTATCTTCTCCGGAACATCCTGTCCAAAGAAAACCTCGGTTCCCAGATAAATTCGGAATTTATCACTAATCTTCGCTGCTTCTGCCCGTACCAGCCTTAACTGTTCGTTAAGTATCTCCGGCCTTTTATGTCCTCTGCGCGGATGATGATGTGGAGTTGCAATGATCAAACGAATACCTTCATTAAAGGCAATCTGCAGCATCTGTCTTGTCTCTTCCAGATTCTGTGCTCCGTCATCCACACCAGGCAAAATGTGACAGTGCATATCTATGTATCTGTCCATTCAAAAATGACCTCCATCTTTCTCAATTATTTGCTAAAAAAGGTCGCAAAAAGACCTATTACGCTAATACTAGTCTATAGGTATTCATGAAATTTGTCAATAAATTCCACTATGATTCTATTTTGCCTTTTTGTATCTGTCGTATCAAATCGGGTAGTGTTATCCAGACAAAACATTTTGATATTAAAATGTCTCTAGAAATAAGACAAGCGAAAAGTTTTTCCCTTACGCTTTTTTGTTATATTTTTTGATTATGTTTTTTGCATCTTTTCGTTTTTTCCATCTTACGTATAACTATAACTATAAATTACAATTATTTGTTTACAAAACATTATAAGTATAAAACTTTGATATACCTATGTCAACGCCCCCCCCCGAAAAAATTTTTTTTTTTTTTTT
>OGZF01000619.1_pt1 | contig 29910 bp, 29 predicted proteins | sample 1576771 | NCBI WGS metagenome assembly OGZF01 (sample SAMEA3541536, study PRJEB24748) | human gut metagenome | biome: human gut; feature: human-associated habitat; material: faeces | place: China | collected 2012
AGTGCTCGGTGGTGGGCTGCACCGACAAGGACCATGTGCAGGGCCGCCTGCCCTTTGTGTATGTCGTGCTGGACCCCGCTGCTGACCACAAAAAGCGTCAGATCGTGCGGGAGCTGCAGCAGATCTGCAAAGAAGAGCTGCCGGAGTACGTCCAGCCCGTGGGCTACAAGTTCCTTGATGAGCTGCCGCTGACCCCCATCGGTAAGGTGGACTACCGCAAGCTGGAGGAAAAGATCACCTCCCGCGACTACTGATCCTGCTTTTTACGGCCGTGCCTTTGTGCACGACCGTTTTTTTGTATTTCCCGACACATTCCGGAAAATGGGCCTTGACATCCCTGGCTTCTCTTTTTATGATAGAAGGGACCTTATGGCTCAAAAAAAGGAGGAACATCATGAAAAAACGCATTGTCAGCCTGCTGCTGGCCCTGGCTCTGTTGGTGCTGCCGGTGGTTTCTGCCGGGGCCGCCCAGCCTGCCGCCGCAGACCCCACCCCGGTGCAGACCCAGACCGATGCCGCTGCCGAATCGGATCAGCACTGCTATTCTTACATTGCTTTGGGCGACAGCATTGTAGCCGGCATTGGCCTGCCGGACGCCGTTTACCAGCGAAACGGACGGTATTACGATGTTTCCGGCAACTACCAGGGCTACTCCAAGGATTGCTATGTGGCCCGGGTAGCCGATAGCCTGGGCCTGAGCCGGGCCCAGACCGCCAATTACGGAATGCCTGCCCTGATGAGCAGCGACCTGCTGGAGCTGGTGCGGACCGGTTCCTGCCAGAGTGCCAGCATAAATTTTGTTCTGCCCAACCTGCGCCAGGAGCTGAAGCACGCTGAGATCATTACGGTGGAGATCGGTGCCAATGACGTGCTGGTGCCCATCATGTACGGCGTTGCCGCTGCCATGGGGGGCCCCCAGGTCTTTGAGGCCCTGCTGCCTATGCTGGAGGGAGACTTCCGCCAGATGGATGCCTCCTCCTTTGCCGCCCTCCGGGAGAACCTGGACTCTTTGAACATCACCGCCCAGCAGCGCAAGGCCCTGCTGCAGCTGCTGAGCAGCGGCGTTGCCGACATTTGCGCCCAGAGCCAGGCCACCACCCTGGCCAACCTTGAGGCCCTGCTGCAGGAGCTGAAGGCTCTGAACCCCAACGCCCAGATCGTTCTGGTGGGGTACTACAATCCCCTGCCCCTGCTGCCGGCCCTTGCCAACCCCTTTGTCAAGCACTTCCGTACCCTGAGCCGCTCGGTGCAAAAGCTGGCCCAGCAGTATGACGCAGCCTTTGCTCCTGCAACCTACACGGTGGTGGCCAACGACGCTCACCCCACGGTATGCGGCCACAAATATCTGGCACGTCAGATTCTGAAGGCTCTGGAAAAGTAATTTTTTCTGAGTTTGCGATACAAGGAGGTTCTTTATGAAAAAACGTATTGTCAGCCTGCTGCTGGCCCTGGCTCTGCTGGTGCTGCTGGCTGTGCCCGCCTTTGCGGAGGACGAGCACGCTTATACCTATTTGGCCCTGGGTGACAGCATCACCACCGGTGTGGGCCTGAAGGACACCCACTTTTCCAGCACCGCCAAGAGCTATGACGTGCAGGAAAACTACCATGATTACTCCAAAGACTGCTATGTGGCCCGGGTGGCCGACGCCCTGGGCCTGGACCGGGACCATGCCGTGAACTACGGGATGCCTGCTGCCATGAGCAGCAACATCCTGGACCTGGTCAGGACCGGCTCCACCGCCTCCGGTGTCGCCTACTACGACCTGCCTACCCTGCGGCAGGAACTGGCAGACGCCGACCTGATCACCCTGCTCATCGGCTCCAACGACACTGTGCTGCAGCTCATGGGGGCCATGGGCAGAGCCACCAACGGCAAGGCCACCAAACTGCTGATCCCCCTGCTGACGGGCACCATGCGGGAGCTGAATCTCCAGACCCTCCAGACCCTGAAAAAGAGCCTGGAAAACCTGGACCTGACCCCGGAAGAGCTGAAGGCTGCCCTGAAGCTGCTGGATTCCGGCATGGAGGAGATCTGTGACCAAACCCGGGACCAGACTGTGGCCAACGTGGAACAGATCCTTCAGGAGCTGAGAGCCCTGAACCCTGACGCCCAGATCATTCTGGTGGGTTACTACAACCCCCTGCCCTTCCTGCCCACCTACGGCAGACACTTCCGCCTGCTGAACCGCTCCGTCAAGGCCCTGGCCCAGCAGTACGGCGCAGACTATGTATCCATCCCCTATACCTCCATTGCCAACGACGGTCACCCCACGGTGTGCGGTCACAAGTACATCGCTCGCCAGATCCTGAAGGCCGTCCGCAAGTAAACGTTTCGTTTTTTCAAGGCCCTGCCTGTCCGGCAGGGTCTTTTTGCTTTCCTGCGTTTATTTCCGGCATTCAGCTTCAAAAGATTCTGTTTTGACAACTTTTTCCTGCGATTTTCCACGTTTTGTCAATTGACATTTCCCCTTCATTTCCTTATCATGGAAGCAGTTCCGCAGCCTTGAGATGTTGCGGGGAAAGAGGGAATGATGACCATGAAAACAAAACGCATTGCAAGCCTGCTGGTTTCCGCCGGGCTGCTGCTTTCCATGGCGGTGCCGGCCTTTGCTGCCCAGGCTCCGCTGGCCCCTGAGGCCGACACCCTGCCTGCCGCTGTCCAGGAGACCGAACCGGAGGAAAAAACAGAGCCGGAAGCATCTTCTGCCCCGGAAACTGAGCCGGAAGAAGCCCCTACAGAGACCACTCAGGCCCAGGAGACTACCAAAGCCTCCCAAACCGCTGAAACGGCCCAGAAGGCCCCTGCTAAGGACTTTTTGTATGTCGCCATCGGTGACAGCGTGACTGCCGGTGTGGGCCTGAGCGGCCTGCAGTACAAGCTGGTCCAGAACGGCTTCGATATGTCCGGCAATTACAAAGGCTACGATGGCCAGTGCTTTGTGGGCTATGTGGCCGACCAGCTGGGCCTGGATCGTGACCACGCCATCAACCTGGGCCTGCCCGCCGTGATGACCCGCGACCTGGCCGACTTGATCGAGACCGGTGCCATGCCCGCCATGAACCAGTATTCCGGCGTGCAGTACACCTCGGTGCCGGAACTGAAGGAGTACATCCAGAAAGCGGACCTCATCACCTTGCAGATCGGTGCCAACGACGCCCTGATCCGTACCATCGTGGCCCTGGGCGAGGCTACCAACTGGAAAAGTGAAAAGCTGGCCAACAGCATGGTCACCGGAATGTTCCGCAACCTGACCCCGGACAACATCGACTACTTTATGGACTGCCTGAAGCAGCTGACCCTGACCCCCTCGGAGTTCCGTGCCGTGATGCATCTGCTGACCACCGGCATGGGCCAGATCTGCACCTCCACCTACGCCGACACTGTGACCCAGCTGGAGCGTGTGATGAAGGACCTGCGTGAGCTGAACCCGGAGGCCCAGATCCTGGTACTGAGCTACAATAACCCGGTGCCCCTGATGCCCTCCTGGAGCCGCCACTTCCGTCGGCTGAACACCGCCGCAGCCAAGCTGGCTGCCCAGTATGATGTGACCTATGTGCCCATCCCCTATACCCGCACTGCCAACGACGGCCACCCCACCGTTTCCGGCCACAAGTACATTGGCCGCCAGATCCTCAAAGCCGTCAATCACTGATCCATAAACATGCAGCATAAAAGGGCCTGTCTCTTGTGAGACAGGCCCTTTTTTGGGGGTTGCAGTTGTTTTCTCAGCTCAGTCGGCCGCTTTCTACCGAGTAGGTCACATCGGCGGCAGCCATGGTGGACTTGCGGTGGGAAACCAGCAGCACCGTCTTGTCCCGGCACTCGGCCCGCACTGCCTTGAGGATCACGCCCTCGTTCAGGCTGTCGAGGTTGGAGGTAGGCTCGTCCAGCAGCAGGAAGGGTGCATCGTGCAGGAATGCCCGCGCCACACCGATGCGCTGCCGCTCGCCGCCGGACAAGGCCCCGCCCAGCTCACCCACGGGGGTGTCATACCCCTTGGGCAGGCTGCGGATAAAGCCGTCCAGCGCAGCCTTTTTGCAGGCCGCTTCCACTTCTTCGCGGGTGGCATCCCGCTTGGCGATGCGGATATTGTTCTCGATGGTGTCGTTGAACAGCTCCGTCTCCTGGGTCACAAGGCTCTCCTGTGCCCGCAAAGTGGCCGTGTTCACCCGGCGGATGTCCTCCTCGCCAAAGCGGATGGTGCCGGTGTTCACATCCCAGAAACGCATGAGCAGCCGCAGGAAGGTGGACTTGCCGCTGCCGGAACGGCCGGTGATGCCCACGATCTTTTTTTCCGGGATGGTCAGGCTCAGGTCGTGCAGCACCTCTTCGTCCGCATAGGAGAAGCTCACGTGCTCCGCCTGCGCCCCCGCAAAGGCCGTGTGGGCACCGTCGGTCACGTCGGCGGTCACAGGCTCTTCGTCCAGCAGGTCCAGCACACGGTCGGCGCTGGCAAACACCTGGGTCAGGCTGGCACCAAGGTTGGCCAGTGCCACCACCGGGCCAAAAGAGCTCAGAGCCGACAGGGTGCAGATGAGCACCCCTTCCTCGCCCATCTGCCCGTTCCGGTACAGCTGCAGGCTCACTCCCAGCACCGCGATGACCGTAAACAGGATCAGGGTGTTGGTGATGGCCACGGTCAGGCCCTCGCGGTATTTCAGGGCCTTCTGCTTCTCGCCCAGTGTCTCGCTGTGGGCCGTGATGCCGGCCGCACGGGCGGCGGTGTCCTGATATTGCAGGGTATCGCGCAGGCCGCGCAGGCTCTCCAGCACATAGCTGTTGGTGTCGGCCAGGGCCTGCCGGTACTCCCGGGCCACCTTGTCGCCGCGCTTTGCGCTCCACACCGGCAGGGCCACGCCCACCAGCAGGTACCCGGCCAGCAGCACCAGTGCGGGCAGGATGTGGTAACTGGCCACAAAACCGGTCATGCCGATCACACAGATGCAGGCAATGCAGATGGGCGAGATGGTGTGGGCATAGAACACTTCCAGTGCCTCGATGTCGGCGGTGATCAGGGAGATCAGGTCGCCGCGGTCACGGCCCTCCAGCTTGGCCGGGGTCAGGCGGCGCAGCGCGCCGAACACCTGATCCCGGATGAGGGCCAGCAGCTTGAAAGCGATATAATGGTTGGAAGCCTGCTCTGCATAGCGCAGGATGCCGCGCAGCAGGGCAAATACCAGAATGCAGGCAAAGGCAACGCCCACCGAGCGCAGCGGGCTGGCCAGCCCCAGCGCCCGCAGGATGCCAAAGCCGCCGAAAATGGTGATGAAGGTGGCGCAGAAGTACCCCGCCACGCCCATGACGATGGCCGCCAGCATGATGGGCAGCATGGGCTTGACCAGCACGATGAGGCGGCCCACAAGGACAAAGGGGCTGCGATGCTTGGGTTCGTTCATATCAGGAATCCTCCGTTTCCAGCGTTTCCAGCTGCTTCTGGGCCGTGTACAGACGGCTGTAGGCGCCCTGCTTTTTCAGCAGTTCCGCGTGGGTTCCCCGCTCTGCGATGCGGCCCTTGTCCAGCACATAGATGCAGTCGCTGTCCACCACGTTGGCCAGCCGGTGGGAGATCAGGATCACCGTTTTGCGGCCCGCCAAACTCCGGATGGCTGCCATGATGTCGTTTTCGCTCTCGGCGTCCACGTTGGAAGTGGCTTCGTCAAACAGATAAATGGGGGTGTCGTGCAGCAGGGCGCGGGCCATGGCAAGGCGCTGCCGCTGGCCGCCGGACAGGTTGCTGCCGCCCTCATGCAGGGCCGTCTGCAGGCCGTCCTGGCTGCGGCAGAAGTCGGCCAGGTTCACCTGTTCCAGCGCAGCCCAGAGCTCGGCCTCGGTGGCATCGGGCTTTGCCATGCGCAGGTTTGCTTCCACCGTGCCCTTGAAAATGGTGGCATTGTGGGGCACCAGCGTCAGGGCATGCAGGCGCTGGGCCCGCTGCAGCTGTTCCACCGGCACACCGCCCAGCGTCACGCTGCCGGTGTAACCGGTGCGGCTGCCGGACAGCAGCGCCGCAATGGTGCTCTTGCCGCAGCCGGACTCACCCACCAGCGAGACAAAGCTGCCCTGCGGGATGGTCAGGGACACGTCCTGCAGGATGGTGCGGTCCTTCTCGTACCCAAAGGTAACGTGCTCCAGCTGCAGGGCAGCCTGTTCCGGCACGGTCTGTTCGCCATCGGCGGGTTCCTCTGCTGCCAGCAGTTTGAAGATTTTTTCTGCCGAGGCAGCACCGTTCATGGCAATGTGGAAATAGCTGCCCAGCAACCGCAGCGGCAGGAAGAAATCTGCCGCCAGCAGCACGATGGTCAACGTGGCCGTCAGGCTCAGCTGACCCTTGGCAAAGGCGGACACCGCACTGATGATGCCCAGCCCGGCCCCGCCGTAGGCCATCAGGTCCATCAGGGTCACCGAATTCAGCTGCATGGTCAGCACCTTCATGGTGATCTTGCGGAAGCGCTCGGCCTGGGCGTTCATCTGCTCATGCTTCCAGCCATCGGCCTGATAGATCTTCAGGGTGGTCAGGCCCTGGATGTTTTCCAGAAAGCTGTCGCCCAGGGTGGTGTACTCGCCCCAGTATTTTGCCAGCAGCTTTTTGGCAAATTTCTGCACCGCCACGATGGACATGGGGATGAGCGGCACACAGCACAGCAGGATGATGGCCGACCGTGCGTGCACTCCCACCAGCAGCACGAACAGGGTGACCGGGGCCAGCAGGCTGTATACCAGCTGGGGCAGGTACTTGGCAAAGTAGGTGTCGATCTGTTCCACGCCTTCACTGGCCAGCATGACCACCTCGCTGGTGGCGGCGGTCTCGGTGTAATTGGGGCCCAGACGGGTCAGCTTGTCGTAAATGTTGCTGCGCAGAGTGCGCTTGACGTTCTTGGAAGCCTGGTCGCTCATGCCGGATGCCAGCAGGGTGAACACAAACCGGAACGGCACCGTGCCCAGACACAGCAGAAGGTTCTGCCACAGCACCCCGGTGGTGATCATGCCCGCAAAGGCCGCCCCCACCAGCCGGGCGATGGCCCGCACAAAGATCACGTTGCACAGCATGCCCAGCCACTGGAACGCCACGTTGGCCCCCACAAAGCGCAGGGCCCCGCGGTCAAAGGAGAGCAGTTTTTTGTTGATCACGGATTCTTCTCTCTTTCTGTCCGGTCGGCGTCAGCGCCGAACAGACGGTCGTATTCACCGGTAAAAATGCGGTCCGGCAGGGCGCTGGTCATGGCCAGGGCCGCAGCGGTCTTTTCCTCCTCGGTCAGGGGTTGGCTCACCGGCGGAAAATGCTCCAGAATACTTTCCATCTCCGCATGCACCTGTTTGGCCACCCAGATGCCCCGGTCGGTCATATAGATCTTGCCGTAGTGCTCCTTTACGATCATGCCGCGCTCCATGAGCAGATTCATGATGCGCACCACCGAGGGTTTGGTCACCCCCAGCTTTTCCGCAATGCTGCGGGAGCTGATGTCCAGGTGGGTGCGCGAGACCTCATAGATCGCCAGCAGATAGCGCAGATGTGCCGACGTCAGTTCCATGCCGATCACTCTCTTTTCTGATAGATTTTCCAATGTTATCCAAAGCTAACTTTTTGTTTCTGAAAAAAGGGCGCGAGCCGAATGTTCCAGCCCGCGCCCTTTGCGGATCATTTCAATGCTCAGTGACAGCCGCTGCAACCGCTGCAGCTGCCATTGCAGCCGCCTTCGCCGCAGCCGCTGCACCCACTGCAGCCGCCGCCATGCTTGTGGGAGTGCCATGTGATCCAGCCCACACCGCCAAACACGATGACTGCCACAATGATCGTGGGCAGATTAAAATTTGCAGCAAGGAATTCCATCATACAAAACACACCCTTTCACATGTCATGCAGTTTGATCAGATCTTGGTCACGTCGATCTTGACTTCGTTGTTACCCGCATACTTATTGGGACGCACCATCAGGTAGATGAAGGCCACCAGAACCACAGCAGCCACAATGGTGAAGAAGTTGAAGCCGATCTCGCCAGTGATCAGGCCGCCGATCTGGTACACGACCAAAGCAGCACAGTAAGCCAGAGCGCACATATAACCAATGGCGATGGCGGTCCACTTGCCGTTGTTCATCTCACGCTTGATGGCACCCATGGCTGCGAAGCAGGGAGCGCACAGCAGGTTGAAGATCATGAAGGCGTAAGCAGACAGCGCGGTGTAATCCTGTGCCACAGCGGCCCAGATCTCGTCGCCGTTCTCAGACAGCTCGCCGCCGAAGTGATACAGGACACCAAAGGTACCAACAACGTTCTCCTTGGCGATCAGGCCGGACACGGAAGCAACGGTTGCACGCCAGTTGCCGAAGCCCAGAGGAGCGAAGATCCATGCGATCTTGGTGGCGATGGCAGCCAGGACGGAGTTGTCCTGATCCTCGACCATGCCGAAGACACCGTTCTCGAAGCCGAAGCCCTGCAGGAACCACAGCACGACGGTCGCCAGCAGAATGACGGAACCGGCACGCTTGATGAAGGACCAGCCGCGCTCCCAGGTGGCACGGAACACGTTGCCCCATGCAGGCACATGGTAAGCAGGCAGCTCCATGACGAAGGGAGCGGGGTCGCCTGCGAAGATCTTGGTCTTTTTCAGGATGATGCCGGAGCAGATGATGGCAGCCATGCCGATGAAGTAAGCAGAAACAGCCACCAGCGGAGAGCCGCCGAACATGGCACCTGCGATCAGGCCGATGATGGGCATCTTTGCGCCGCAGGGGATGAAGCAGGTGGTCATGATGGTCATGCGGCGGTCACGCTCGTTCTCGATGGTACGGGAAGCCATGACGCCCGGCACGCCGCAGCCGGTGCCCACCAGCACGGGGATGAAGCTCTTGCCGGACAGGCCGAACTTGCGGAAGATACGGTCCATGATGAAGGCCACACGGGACATATAGCCGATGTCCTCCAGGATGGACAGCAGGAAGAACAGCACCAGCATCTGGGGCACGAAGCCCAGAACTGCGCCGACACCGGCGACGATGCCGTCCATGATCAGGCCGTACAGCCAGCCTGCCACGCCGATGCTCTCCAGGAAGCCGCCCAGTGCGCCCGGCACGATCTCACCGAACAGCACATCGTTGGTCCAGTCGGTGGCAAAGGTGCCGATGGACCAGCCTCCGTCTGCAATGGAGGTGCCCATGGACAGGGAGTACATCAGGATCATGACCAGCGCGAAGATGGGCAGCGCCAGAATGCGGTTGGTGACGATCTGGTCCACCTTATCGGAGACGGTCAGGTGCTCCACGCGGGCCTTCTTCTTGACGGCCTTGGAGACCACGGTGTTGATGTAGGCATAGCGCTGGTTGGTGATGATGCTCTCAGCATCGTCGTCCATTTCCTTCTCGCAGTCCTTGATGTGCTCGTCGATGTGCGCGATCAGGTCCTTATCCAGCTTCAGCTCTTCCATGACCTTGTCGTCGCGCTCGAACAGCTTGACGGCGTACCAGCGCAGGAAGCGGTCATCCACCTTGCCCTGAATGGACTCTTCGATGTGGGCAATGGCGTGCTCCACACTGCCGGTAAACACATGGGGCAGCTCGCCGGCCTTTTTGCCCTGGGCAGCGGCCACGGCAGCCTTGGCAGCTGCCTCGGTGCCCTCGCCCTTCAGGGCGCTGATCTCGACCGCCTCGCAGCCCAGCTCGGCGCTCAGCTTCTTCAGGTCGATCTTGTCGCCGTTCTTGCGCACCAGGTCGATCATGTTCACAGCCATGACCACCGGGATGCCCAGCTCGATCAGCTGGGTGGTCAGGTAGAGGTTGCGCTCGATGTTGGTGCCGTCGATGATGTTCAGGATGGCGTCGGGCTTCTCCTTGACCAGATAAGTACGGGAGACGACTTCCTCCAGCGTGTACGGAGACAGCGAGTAGATACCGGGCAGGTCCTGGATGATGACATCCTTGTCGCCCTTCAGCTTGCCTTCCTTCTTTTCCACGGTAACGCCGGGCCAGTTGCCGACGTACTGGTTGGAGCCGGTCAGGTTGTTGAACAGGGTCGTTTTACCGCAGTTCGGGTTACCGGCAAGTGCAATCTTAATGCTCATTGCGTGTTCCTTTCCTCCCTTTGGAATCAGACTACTTCGATCATTTCTGCATCGGCCTTGCGCACGCTCAGCTCGTAGTTGCGCACGGTCAGCTCCATGGGGTCGCCCAGGGGAGCCACCTTGCGGACATAGATCTCCACACCCTTGGTGATGCCCATGTCCATGATGCGGCGCTTCACCGGGCCTTCGCCATGCAGCTTGGCCACGGTGACAGTCTCACCAACCTTAACGTCTTTCAGAGTTTTCATTGCAAATCATCCTCCTCTGCTTGTCTTTATTGGAGACCAGTCCAGTTTCGGAGTGTCTCCCAAACAGTGTTGCGGACACTGTTCAGTCTGTAATCAGCCGATCATAATGCGGTTTGCCATGGTCTTGTCCAGCGCGATGCGGCTCTCCTTGACCTGGATGATCAGGTTGCCTGCGATCTCGTTGACCACGGTCACCTCACTGTCCACCACGAACCCCAGCTCTGCCAGATGCAGCCGGACTTCGTCCTTGCCGGTGATCTTTTTGATGGTGACCGTCTCTCCTGCTTTTGCCATCGTCAGAGGCATCATATATTCCGCTTCCCTTCTCATTGAATCGGAGATGTGCGGCGGTTAGTCAGCCGCAACTATCAGCATGGATAGTTTACGCTCGCTAACCGCTCTTGTCAATAATTTTTTCATAATTCAAAGTTAGTTTATATAAACAAACAAATTTTATGTCCGCAACCCTCCGGATTTTATCACAATCAACAATAACTAATTCAGCTTTTTGATGCAAAGTTCGTGCGTATTAACATTCAAGCACCCGTTTTACGGTCACCGGCTGTGCACTCTGCCAAAGCCGGTGGCCGGAGCGTTGTTCCGCCGGGAAATATTGTGCCGACCGGCCGGTGCGGCGTGAAAAATTTTTCCGGAAAGTGACACAGCCGCACGGTGCAGTGGTCAGTCTGCGCCGCGCGGCCGCGTGTCAAAAGGAGGATTTCTTCCCGTCGGTGCATGGACACCGGCGGGCGCCAGGATAAAAAGAGAGTATTTGAAAAGAGAATGTCCGTGTTAAGCCGCCACAGCAAGGCGGAGAATGGGGGTACCGCTGTGGAACAACCGCAGATACACGGCTGTACACTTGCGCAGCTGTGCAAAGTGACGCTGTGCCGCCTGCGGGTCCCCGTAGGCTTTCCAGCAGCCGCAGCAGGTAAAGTTCCGGCCGCTGTTTTCAATAAAGCCCACCACATCGCTCAGGGGGTAGCCCAGAAAAACGCCGATCTCATGCGGGAATTCGGCCGAGCAGCACAGTCTGCGCGAAAGCTGGGTGAGCCAGGCCGTGCAGTCGGCTCGTTCTGCCGGCAGATGGTAGCCCTCCTGCCGGAGAAAGCCCTGCACGGTCTCGTCGGTCAGCACCGCGCGCAGCATGCTCTCGCGGTACACATAAACGAGATACTGGTGGGTGCGTGCGCAGCCCTTCAGCACCCGGACCCGCAGGCCCTTGGGCTGGAGCTGCTCGTTCCAGTTTTTCACCCGGCGGGCAAGGTCGGCGCAGTCCCGGGTCTCGTAGCGGAACAGGCCCGCAGGTTTCAGGCTGGCCAGCACCGGCGCGCACTGCTCGATCATCACGGTCTCAAAATTGCGCTCCATGGGCTGTTCCCTCCTCTGCGTGCTTCCCTGCCAGTATGGCCGGAACCAGGCGGTTTTATGAGTTAGATATTTCTAACCCATAATTCAAAAAGAATCGGCGTGCCCGTTTTGCAGGGTCTGCCGTTCCGGTCTTTTGGTTAGTCGTTTCTAACGTGACTGTATCTTACCACAGGCAAAGCCTCCTGTCAACACTTTTTTGCAAAAAAGTTATTTGTAACAAACCAGTCGATTTTTATTGTACGTTGGTCTGTCCTTTTGGGGTGGGTTGTGCTATAATGCTGTATATCTCATTTTTCAGAGCAAGGGAGTTGTTTTCATGGCAGCGTACCCGATTCACCCCTACATCATCCACTGTCTGGAGCCGCTTCTGGCCAACGCCGCTGCGCCGGTGGTGCTGGCACTGGACGGCCGCTGCGGCAGCGGCAAGACCACGATGGCCGCCGCATTGGCAGAGCAGTTTCCGGACAGCATCGTCCTGCACACCGACGATTTCTACCTGCCGCCCGCCGACCGTGTGCCCGGCTGGGAGCAGACGCCTTGCGCCAATATGGACTTTGCCCGCCTGCGGGACGAGGTGCTGGCCCCGGCCCGCGCCGGAAAGCCCGTGCTCTACCGGGCCTACTCCTGCCGAGAGGGTGCTTATCTGCCCGTGCAGCAGCTTGCCGCACAGCCGCTGGTGATCCTGGAGGGCAGCTACAGCCACCACCCGCTGCTGGCCCCGTATGAGGATTTCCGGGTGTTCATGACCTGCTCGGATGCCGAGCAGACCCGCCGCCTGCAGGCCCGGGAGGGCGACCGCTACCCGGACTTTGCCGCCCGGTGGATCCCTTTGGAGGAGGGCTATTTTGCCCAATACCAGATCGCTGAAACCGCAGATTTTGTGGTGGAGACCACCGAATAGCTTTGCCAAATAAAAGGGAGCAGATTTGAGACAGTGTGTCTTGAATCTGCTCCTTTTATTTTACAAGACCATTCACAATTTTTGAAAGAGCCTCAAATTCATCTGGGTCAAGTTTTTTCAGGTTGGCGACCATCCCGCGCAAGGCTTCCGGGTCGGCGGCATCGACATCAAAAAATTCTTTTGGAGTGATGTGGAGGTATTCGCAGATATAAAAAAAGTTCGTCATGGTCGGAAAGGTCTTTCCGCTTTCGATGGAGTTAATATACCCGTGGTTCTGTCCCAGCGACAAACTCATATCCCGGGCTGAAACGCCTTTCTGCATCCGCAGCTGCGTTAATCGGCGTGCAAATATCTCTTCATACAAGTGCCATCACCATCCTTTTTGTCATATTGTATCGGATAGCATTGCAATTTTTGGCACTATTTATGTTCCACTTTGCTTGTAGTATCATTTTATTTCTGCTATACTTCTATCAGCAACAGAATTATCACTAGATTTTGAGGAGGAATACGATGTTTGACTTGTTTGGAAGTAAGCGAAAAGCCATTCTTGCCTTACCGGAATTTCAGAACACTGTTTCTGTCGCAAGAGATTTCAAAACCATTGTTCGCGGAATGTCCGATGAATTCTGTATTGTTAATATCACACCTAAAATACGCTCATCAGAAACCTACATCGAGCTCGAATTTTCAGCTGTAATTGAAAATTCCAATATTCGCTACTGGCTAAACAAATATTACGACGTACTTTATGGCAGCAAACCCTTTGCTTTTCGCTATGATTACTCAACTCATTCCCGTATGTCGAATGAAGAGCTTCAGCAACTGCAAAAGCGTGCCTGTCTTGCAGAAAAATCCGCAAGAGAAACTTATTTAGATATTATTCGTAAATCAATTTTTCATGATGATTCTCTACTTGCTCTCTACGAACGCTATAAAGATTTTGGCTATACCGATGTAGAAAATCTTGTTTACGATGGTTTCGGTATTCCTAAGCGCTACATTCCTTCTGATAACGATGAAATTCCTTTTACTAAATCTTTCAGTTTCCGGACCGGGCTATCTGATGAGGATTCTAATGGAAAGTTCAAAAACGAATATACCCGAAAAGAAGAAATGACCTATTACGCGGAAATTCTTATGTCTCAGCTTTGATTGGAGGTTCTTTCTATGGCTACAATTTATCGCGGAACTGGCTGGAGTTCTGACTGTGTGGGTGAAACTAAAAACGGCACCGTCTACCGCGGCACCGGATGGAGTTCCGATGCCGTCGGCGAATACAAGGACGGCACTATTTACCGTGGGCTTGGCCTGCATTCAGACCCCATTGGCGAATATAAGAACGGCACCATTTATACTGGGCTTAGTCTGCACTCCCGTGAAGTTGGCGAGTACAAGGATGGTTCGGACGGTGTAGCCGCCGCTGCGCTCCTGCTCCTTGCCGCCGACCTGCTGTAAGTATTTTCAAAACACGCAAAAAGCACCTGCCGCAGAAAATCTCTGCAGCAGGTGCTTTTTTGCGCTTTTGTTGTTTTACGGAATGTTACTTATTCTTGTACATATCCTGATAGTAGTTCTGGTAATCACCGCTGGTGACGTGGTCCATCCACTCTTCATGGTTCAGGTACCAGTCGATGGTCAGCACGATGCCCTTCTCGAACGGGGTCTCAGGGTACCAGCCCAGATCGTTCTTGATCTTGGTGGGGTCGATGCCGTAACGGCGGTCATGGCCCAGACGGTCGGCCACATGCTTGATCAGTTCCTCGCTGATGCCCTCGTCCTGCAGACGGTCATGCAGCTGGCTGATGATGGTCTTGACGATGAAGATGTTGGGGCGCTCGTTGTGGCCGCCCACGTTGTACACCTCGCCGACCTTGCCGCCGTTTGCCACCATATCAATGGCCTTGCAGTGATCCTCCACATACAGCCAGTCGCGGATCTGCATACCGTCGCCGTAGACGGGCAGCTGCTTGTGGTGCTTGACGTTGTTGATCATCAGGGGGATCAGCTTCTCCGGGAACTGATAGGGGCCGTAGTTGTTGGAGCAACGGGTAATGTTCACCGGCATGCCGTAGGTGTCATGGAATGCCATGACGAACATATCAGCGCTGGCCTTGGAGGAAGAATAGGGGCTGTGGGGGCACAGCGGGGTGGTCTCCATAAAGTAGCCGTCGGCACCCAGTGCACCGTACACCTCATCGGTGGACACCTGCAGGTACTTCTTGCCCTCTTTCCAGGTCTTGGCGTCAGCGTCGTACCAGGCTTCCTTGGCGCGCTGCAGCAGGTTGACGGTACCCATCACGTTGCTCTGGACGAAAATTTCAGGGTTCTTGATGGAGCGGTCAACGTGGCTCTCAGCGGCAAAGTTGATGACGTAATCGAAATCGTACTTTGCAAACAGGCTCTCGACCAGCTCCTTGTCGCAGATGTCGCCCTGCACGAAGACGTGGCGGGGGTCGCCCTCAACGTCCTTCAGGTTCTCGAGGTTGCCGGCGTAGGTCAGCTTGTCGAGGTTGACCAGCAGGATCTCGGGATACTTCTTGAGCATATAATGCACAAAGTTGGAACCGATAAAACCGGCGCAGCCGGTGATAAGATATTTTTTCATAATTAGATTTTCCTCTTAAATTAAGCTTTCATCCCGTTGTCGCCGTCCCAGTGCTCGAAGAAGCAGGCCAGCGCGTCCTTCCAGTCGCGGACGTCGTTGCCGACGGTGCAGCGGAGCATCCGGTTGTCCAGAGCGCTCCACTTGGGGCGGTCGGCGCTGTCCGGGTGCTTTGCCTTGTACTCTTCGCTGGTGCAGGGAACCACGGTGGCGTCCACGCCGGACAGGCGGATGATCTCCGATGCAAAATCATACCAGGAGCAGATGCCCTCGCCGGTGCAGTGATACAGGCCGTACTCGTGGGTCACGCAGAGCTGCAGGATCTCGTGGGCCAGATCGACGGCGTTGGTCGGGTTGCCGCACTGGTCGTTGACGACTTCCAGCTTGCCGAATTTCTTGCCGGCGTTCACGATGGTCTTGACAAAGTTTTTGCCGTAGTAGCTGTAGAGCCATGCCGTGCGGACGATGAAGTGGCGGTGGCAGAACTGCTCCACATACTTCTCACCCATGAGCTTGGTGGAGCCGTAGGCGCTGATGGGGCCGGGAATGGTGGCCTCATCCTGCGGGATGCCGCCGTTCTCGCGGCCGGAAAAGACATAATCCGTAGAGACGTGTACCAGACGGGCGCCGGTCTTGGTAGCGGCCTGTGCCAGATTGCGGGGGCCGATGGCGTTGGCCTTGAAGGCAGCATCATGGTTCACCTCGCAGCCGTCCACGTTGGTGAACGCGGCGCAGTTGATGATGACGTCCGGGCGCTGACGGCGGATGAAGTCATCCACCATCTTGTAGTTGGTGATGTCCAGCTCCGGCAGGTCCACCGGAATGACCGTGGCGCTCACCAGCTTCTCGGGGATGGGGCCAAGCTCACTGCGGCCTTCCCGGAGCTGCTTGATGATCTCGGTGCCAAGCTGGCCTCTGCAGCCGGTAACAATGATTTTCATGCGGATACCGCCTCTCTCTTAATACTTCAGTTTGCCGTCGGCCACATTCTTGAGGTGCTGGCCGTAGGGGCTCTTGCCGTAGCGCTCTGCGCTTTCCAGCAGGGTGTCGCGGTCGATCCAGCCGTACTTGAATGCGATCTCCTCGGGGGCGCTGATCTTGATGCCCTGACGCTTCTCGATCATCCGCACAAAGTCGGCTGCCTCCACGAGGCTGTCCATCGTGCCGGTGTCCAGCCATGCAAAGCCGCGGCCCAGCAGCTGGACGTCCAGCTCATCCTGCTTGAGGTACATATCGTTCAGGGTCGTGATCTCCAGCTCACCGCGGGCGGAGGGCTTGACCTGCTTTGCCATCTTGACGACTTCCTTATTGTAGAAGTACAGGCCGGTGATGGCGTAGTTGCTCTTGGGATGCTGGGGCTTCTCCTCGACGCTCAGCACCTTGCCGTTTGCGTCGAACTCCACGATGCCGAAGCGCTCGGGGTCCGGCACATAGTAGCCGAACACGGTGCAGCGGCCCTTGTTCTCGGCATTGGAGACAGCATTCTTCAGAATCTTGGAGAAGCCGTTGCCGTAGAAGATGTTGTCGCCCAGGATCATTGCGCAGCAGTCGTCGCCGATGAACTCTTCACCGAGGATGAAAGCCTGAGCCAGGCCGTCCGGGGACGGCTGGACCTTATATTGCAGATGGATGCCGTACTGGCTGCCATCGCCCAGCAGCGCCTCGAAGCGGGGCGTGTCGGTGGGGGTCGAGATGATGAGGATGTCCTGGATGCCCGCCAGCATGAGGGTGGACAGAGGATAATAGATCATCGGCTTGTCGTAGACGGGCAGCAGCTGTTTGCTGGTGACCATCGTCAGCGGATAGAGCCGGGTGCCGGCACCGCCGGCCAGAATGATACCTTTCATTTTTGTGCACTCCTTATATTATGAAATAAAAAAGTTGTGCAGCTTGTACAAGGCCCGGCAGCGTATCCGCCGGGTCCTGTATGGATTCAAAGCGGAGCTGCGTCCGCTGTAAACAATGTTGGTGGTAATACGCCGCCAGCCGCCGGGCTTCCCGCGCCACGCACGCTGACAGGATCTCGCTATGCACTACTGGCAAGCTTGCGATAGTATTACACCTTATTCTACTATCAAATCGAAAAAAAAGCAAGGAAAGAGCGCCCTCCGCAAAAATTTTTGCGGAGAGCGCTCTTTTGTTTCATCAGCAAGCCCTCAGAACTTGAACCCCCACTTATGGAAGTACCGCAGCAAACTCCCGGTCTGCCACAAAAAAGGCTTGAGGCTGCGGTGGGCCGCACGATGCCATGCATGGATGGCGGTGTACTGCGGCACGAGGTAGGCTTTGCCGGTGGTGCGCATCTTCTGGGTCAGGTCGGCATCCTCCACATACATGAAGTAGTGCTCATCGAAGCCGCCTACGGCCTTGAACTCCGCCGTCCGCACGGCGGAAAAGCTGCCGGTGCAGAACTCGATCTCAACGGGAGCGGACAGATCCTCCCCCTCCATCAAATACGCACGGTTATATTTCTCCCAGAATTTCAAAAACGGCAGCTGGCGGTAGACCATAGGCCGCAGCGCACAGCGCCGCAGCGGCAGGCTCTGGGGACGGCCATCCGGGAAGCGCAGCCCCGGCCGGGCCATCACAGCATCCGGGTGGGCGGCCATCCAGTCGGCCAAATCGCTGAGGGTATCAGCGGTGAGCTGGATGTCCGGGTTCAGGATGAAGTGATAGTCGCTCGTCAGCTCCGGCAGGACGGTGTTGTGTCCGGTGCCGAAACCGCCGTTCTCCTTGCGGCAGCGCACCTCGACTTTCTGGCCGGGCTGAGTGCTCAAAGCGCCGCCCTTCACGGCGGCTTCCAGACGTGCGCCACTGCCGTCGGGGCTGGCGTTGTCCACCAGATAGAGGGTCAGCGGGTGGCGGCGGGTGTATTGCAGCACCGTCTGCGCCGCCTTGAGGGCTTCGTCGCAGCCGTTATAGACAACGATACAGGCAGAGAGTTCCAAGTTCGTTCTCCTTATCATTCCAGCGGTAATATCTTCAGGCTGAAATCTTCGCGCTGGATGTCGAAGTTGGGGTTGGTGCAGGGGTCGCCTGCAGCCAGCAGGTCGCCCCAACGGGCCTGAAAACGCAGCACCTCGCCCTGAAAACGCTTCTGCTTTTCGGGGTTGTCCTCCATGCCGCGGCTCTTGCTCTCGTAGTGGTAGAGCTGGGCAAACGGGGTGAAGACGTTGGTGTAGCCTGCCTGACGGACGCGGACGCAGAAGTCCACATCGTTGAAGGCCACGGCATAGCTCTCGTCCAGACCGCCCACTTCGTCGTAGATCTCCTTGCGGATGAGCAGGCAGGCGGCGGTGTCAGCGTAGACGTCCTGCACATAGTTCAGGCGGCCCATATAGCCGTCCGAGCTGGCGGGATAGTACTTGTGCAGATGGCCCGCCACGCCGCCGATGCCGAAGCCGACACCGGCGTGCTGGATGGTGTCATCCGGGTAGAGCAGCTTTGCGCCCACGCAGCCCACCCGCTTCTGCTGGGCGTACATGACCATCTCTTCCAGCCAGGCGGCGGTGATGACCTCGGTGTCGTTGTTGAGCAGAAGCAGATACTCACCGGTGGCGAACTTCTCGCCGAAGTTGTTCAGGGCGCTGTAGTTGAAGCCCTTGCCCTCCCAGGTGACGACCTTGAGGTTATCGGGGTGCTCTTTCTGCATCCGCTGATAGGTGCGGAAGGTCTCGGGGGCCTTGCTGTTGTTCTCGATGAGGATGATCTCAAAATCCGGGTAGGTGGTGCGGGCGTAGATGGACTCCACGCAGGTCACCAAGTCGCGGATGTGGTCGCAGGTGGGGATGAGGATGCTCACCCGGCCCGGATGGTCGATGGTATAATCGGTCTTGTAGTAGCCCGGCGTACCCGGGATGAGGGACACATCGTCCACGGCCACGCCGCAGCGGGCGTAATGAGCCTTGAGGGCGGCAATGCCCGCGTCGATGCAGTAGGTCTTGGCGGAGATGTCGCTGGCCGTGCTGCCGGGGCTGGAACGCCAGTAATAGAGGGCGTGGGGGATGTGGACGATCTTCCGGGCCGTCTCGGTCAGGCGGAGGAAGAGCTCATAATCCTGACTGCCGTTGTACTCCATCCGCTCCGGGCCGCCTGCGGCATCCATCAGCCGGCGGCTGAACAGGGTCAGGTGGCAGATATAGTTGTTGGAGCGGAGGTTGTCCAGCATGAAGTCCGGCTTGAAGTGGTAGAGCACCACATTCTCCACCTTGCCCTCGAAGGTCGCCTCATCGGTATAGACGAAGTCGGCTCCCTGCTCGGCGATGGCCTTGGCCGCGTACCAGAGGGCGCAGGGATGGAGGATGTCGTCGTGGTCCAGCAGGGCGATGAAGTCGCCGGTGGCCATCTCGATGCCCTTGTTGGTGTTGCCGGGGATGAGCTCATTCTTCTCCAGCTTCCTGTAGCAGATACGAGGGTCCACAGCGGCGCGCTGCTGCACCATCTCGCCCACACCCGGGGCAGTGCCGGCGTCCACACAGCAGAGCTCCCAGTTGCGGTAGGTCTGGTTCACGACGGAATCCAGCAGCTCTTCGAGGAAGTCCAGCGGGGTGTTGTAGAGAGGCACCACGATGCTGATCTTGGGGCCTGCAGGCTGATTGCCTGCCTGCCGCACCAGCAGTTCCACCGGTGCGAACCGGTCGGCGCGCATGACTTTGCCCGGGAAGAGGGCGGCGTACTCGCGGCGGGCGCGGGCCAGTTCCCGCACACCCTCGATGCCGCCGCTGCGCAGCTCCCGCAGGAGCACGAAGAAGGGCAGAGTGTGCCAGAGCTGGCGGCTCTTGCTGACGACATAGCGCATGGGCCAGGTCATCTTCCAGAACTTCGAGCCGGTCACCTCGCCCAGTGCCTTTTCCAGCTGCTGCTCGTGGCTGCGGCTGAGCGAAAGGTCGCTGCGCAGCCGGGCGATGAGCTCAGCTTCCTCGCCGCTGGTGCGCTCAGCGCGCACCATCCGGTCACGCAGGATGTCCATTTCCATCTCGTAGCCCCGCACCATCTTCAGCTGGGTGGGCTGGCTGGTGCAGAACAGCGCCGACTGCTGAGCGCGGCCCTTGCTGCGCCAGCCAAAATCGCGGAAATACCCTCTCTGAGCCAGCTGCTCGGCCCAGCCCGCCATAACGGTGCTCTCATCGCTCACCAGCAGCACCCGGGCAGGCAGGGTCTCGGGCAGCGTTTCCCACGCGGGGTCTGCCACCACCAGAAGCTCTGCCCCAGAGCCCTCTGTCCACTCTTCTGCCTCCACACCTGCACGGTGCAGGGCTTCCGTCAGCAGGGACATCTGCTCTCCCAGCAGGGCCGCCGAGGCGGGGTTTGCCTCCTCCGCGATGCGCTGCGCCAGTGCGCGGCAGCGCTCCCGCTCCCGCTTTTCTTTCTTTTCCTTCTCCAACTGCATTCCGTTCTCTCCACCTGTTATTCTTTATCGTATCGCTCCCGTTTTGGAGCGTGAAACGCGAAATAGTCTGTCTCTTGTGTACAAGCGTGTACAGTATACCAAATCACGTCTCATTTGAGAAGTATTTTGCGCAATTCCTTTTGATTTTTTACATCCCCAGCAGGCGGCGCAGCCAGCTGAACAGACCGCCGCCGGAGCTCGTGCCGCTGCCCACCGTCCGGATCGAAACGCCGGAGTAGTAGTGCTTCAGGATGTCGCGGTAACCCATCCCCTCCTCGGCGGCGTAGCCCACGGCGCCGCACTGGCTCATGCCCACGCCGTGGCCGAAGCCGTAGTAGTACATACAGGGTACACCCGCTGCATCCGTGCCGAAATCGAAGCAGTAGCGGGAGGACACGAACTGGCCGATATAGCGGTAGCTACGGCCATTGGACACCAGCGTATTGTACTGGACGAAGCCGCCGAGGTCTTTGTGGGTGGTGTCGGCGCTCTGGTAGGGCTCACCGGTGCGGCTGTCGTTGTACTCGACATAGTCATAATCCTTGCCGATGATGCGGCGCATCTTCTCGTGGTACTGGCGCTCATAGGGGCTTTCCACACTCTTGAGATACGGCACATCCGAGCCCCAGGCGTCGAGGCTGGAGCAGGTGCCGTAGACGCCGGTCTGGGTGTTGTAGCCCGCGCTGGCCGACCAGACGGCGTCGATGACGCTGCCGTTGTAGGTCAGCACCTCGTCCTTCACCGACTCCACCGCCTTGCGGATGGCCGACCGGGCCGAGGACGGGATGTCCTCCACGGGGGTGTAGATGAGGGCGTTGGCCGAGGAGCCGTACTGCTTATGGTACTCGAGGTAGGAGTGGATGGCCACGGCCTGGGCCTTCCACGCCTCCTGCGCGGCGCTGGCACTGACATAGCTGCCGATGGAGCCAAGCTCGGTGTAGGTGATGCCCACCAGGCAGTCCACGAGGTCCAGCGACACGTTCCGGCGCAGGCCCTTGCCCTTGATGTTCAGATAGGGCAGTGTAATCTTATCTTTGGAGCCGAAGAGCCAGCTCAGACAATTTTCCTCTTCCTCAGGGATAAGGGTGGTGTTTGCACCGCCAATGGTGGTGGCACCGGGTGCGGCATCCTCGGCGAACGCCGCCGGGACAGCCACGCACAGCATCACAGCTGCCAGCACCAGCGCCGTCAGACGGCGCGCGAAACTCAGACTCTGCTTCACGGTCATTTCCTCCTGTGGTTTCTGGATCTTTTCATAGTTGCTATCAGTGTAACACACTGCGCCCCCGACGGCAAGGACGGAAGTTGTGCAAAAATGTGAAAAGACGCCTTTGCAAGCCGCCGGAATTATGATACAGTATAGCATGAGATGATATGCCCCCTTTGGCGGGCATGACAGGGAGGGCCGGAATGGACAGCAGAGAGTTATATCCCAGCGACGAGCAGCGGCGCCGCATCATGGACTTTATCATGGCGGCGGGCGAGACGCTGCTGGAAAACGGAGCAGAGGTCTTCCGGGTGGAGCAGACGATGGAGATCATGGCCCGCAGCTTCCATCTGCGGGAGTTCCACGTCTACGTGCTGACCAACGGCATCTTCGCCAGCGCCGGCACGGCAGAGATCGCCGAAGTGCGGAACGTGCCGGTGCGGACGACCCACTTAGGCCGGGTGGCCGCGGTGAACGCCCTTTCCCGCCAGATCGCAGCCGGGGGCGTCACACTGGACGAGGCTGAACACCGCCTGGCCGAGGCCCGGCGCATCCCCTTCCCCAAGGGCAAGACCCAGCTCCTCGCCGGGATGAGCGGCACAGCCTGTTTTGCGCTCATCTTCGGCGGCACGATACGCTCGGCGCTGGCGGCAGCGGCAGCGGGTCTCATCGTCAGCGGCTATCTGCTGCTCTGTGAAAATCGGAGGCTTTCCAACGGCTTCCGCAAGATCTCGGCGGCAGCGCTCATTACATTGGTCTGCATTCTGGGGTGCCATCTGCTGGACACTGAGGCCAGCCACGCCATCATCGGCACCCTGATGATATTGACCCCCGGCATCGCCTTCACCATGGGCATCCGGGATTTCGTGCAGGGCGACTACCTCTCCGGCACCATCCGGATGATAGACGCCCTGCTCATCGCGGCCAGCATCGCCATCGGCACCGGCTTCGTGCTGAGCCTTATTTCTCTGCTGACGGGGGTGACGGTGGTATGATGACCTTGACAAGCACACAGATCGGCCAGCTGGCGGCACAGTTCTTTCTGGCCGGGGCGGGAACGCTGAGTTTCGCCGTCCTCTTCGCCTGCCCTAAGCGCACCCTCCCCTGCTGTGCGCTGGTGGGCGCAGTGGGCTGGTTCGTCTACGAGCTGGCTGTCTTATACGGGGCCGACGCGGCGGCAGCCTCCCTCATCGCGGTCATCCCGCTGGCGCTGGCGGCGCGTATCTGCGCCGTGCTGCTCAAGACGCCGGTGACGGTCTTTTTGCTGACCGGCATCTTCCCGCTGGTCCCCGGCGCGGGCATCTACTACACCGCCTACTATTTCATCCAGGGCGAGAATGCCCTTTCGCTGGCCAACGGCATCTCCACCTTCAAGGTGGCCGTGGCGCTGGCTGTAGGCATCGCGCTGGTGCTGGGCCTGCCTATGCCCAGCGGCCACGCCTGGAAGCGGAAATAGATCTCCGCCTCCCTTGTGCGGCTCTTTCGCCGGTGCTATAATCAAATCAAACTTATATAAAGGAGTGTCTGCCGATGTCTGTTATGGAAACGCTCAACACCCGCCGCACCTACCGCCGCTTCGCCCAGAAACCGGTGCCGCAGGATGTGGTGGACGATATGGTGGAGGCCCTGCGCCTGTCGTCCTGCGGCGCGAACCGTCAGGCCGTGAAGCTGGTGGTTGTGCAGAGCCCTGAGATGGTGGCAAAAGTCCATCCGCTGGTCAAGTGGGCCGCCTATCTGCCGCCGGAGCAGGGTACACCCAAAGCCGACGAGCAGCCTGTGATGTATCTGGCCGTCGTGCAGGACAGCTCCATCCCCGGCGACCTGAACACCGACACCGGCATCGCGCTGGCGAACATCACCCTCGCCGCATGGGCCAAGGGCGTGGGCAGCTGCATCATGGGTGCCATCAACAAGCCCGCCCTGAGCGAGCTTCTGGGCATCGCCGCACCGGACAAGCTGGCCTTCATGGTAGCTCTTGGCTGCCCCACTCACGCCGCCAGGGTCGTACCGATGACGGAGAAGACCGGTATCAAGTATTACCTCGATGAGAACGGTGACTACTGCGTGCCGAAGCGGAGCGTGGAAGAGCTGGCAAGAAGCGTATAATGGCTCTCCCTTTGGGAGAGCTGGCGCGAAGCGCCTGAGAGGGCAAGGACGCTGCCAAAGAATTGCAGACGTCGCGATAGTTTCGCTCTGACAAAGGAGCTGCCTATCGCCGTGCGGCGGCTCTGTCGCGCTGAGCTTGCCCTCTCCGTCACCTGCGGTGACACCTCTCCCAAGGGGAGAGGCTTTCGCATCCGGGCAGACTGAGAGGTTCTGCATATATACATCGCTCTCAAGCTTTATTCTGCATAATTGTTTGCAATTCGGTTTCAATTTGATGGAATTTTTGCACAACACTTGACTTTTCAAATTGTACAACCTATACTAAACACGCTCTCTGATTTTTCGATGAATCGCATCGCAGCAGAGAGATGCAAACGATATGCACATAAAGAGGAGTGTTTGAATATGAAAAAGATCTCTCGCCGCAGCTTCCTGGCTGCCGCCGCTGTTTCCGCTGCTGCTCTGGCCCTGACCGCCTGCGGCGGCTCTGCCTCCACCGCTTCTTCCGCTGCTGCAAGCTCTGTTGCTGCTTCTTCTGAGGCTGCTTCCACCAGCGCTGCCGCTGCTGAGCTGACCACCGTTGAGGCTGGCAAGCTGACCATGGCCACCAACGCCACCTTCCCTCCCTACGAGATGACCACCGACGCCGGCACCATTGAGGGCATCGATGTGGACACCGCACAGGCCATTGCCGAGAAGCTGGGCCTGGAGCTGCAGATCGACGACATGGATTTTGACGCCGCTCTGCTCAGCGTGCAGCAGGGCAAGGCCGACATCGCCATGGCAGGCATCACTGTCACCGACGAGCGGATGGCTGTGATGTCCTTCTCCGACAGCTACGCCACCGGCATCCAGTCCGTCATCGTGCCCGAGGGCTCCGACATTGCCTCTGTGGACGATCTGGCCGGCAAGAAGATCGGCACCCAGCGCGGCACCACCGGCTACCTGTACTGCTCCGACGACTTTGGCGAGGACGCCGTGGTGGCCTACGACAACGGCCTGACCGCTGTACAGGCCCTGAACAACGGCCAGGTGGACGCTGTGGTCATCGACAACGAGCCCGCCAAGGCCTATGTGGAGTCCAACCCCGGCCTGAAGATCCTGGACACCAGCTACGCCGAGGAGGACTACGCCATTGGCATGAACAAGAGCAACACCGCTCTGCTGGAGGCCGTGAACGCCGCTCTGGAGGAGCTGAAGGCCGACGGCACCCTGCAGGCCATCGTGGACAAGTACATCAAGGCTGAGTAAACAGACCCCTCAAGGGGAGGCGGCCCACCGGGCACCTCCCCTTTTTTAAGGGATATAGGTTACAAAATTCTGACAAGATCACAACAGACGAAAAGAAAGTGAGGATGCGAATGGCCGCACAATACGAACTGTTGAGCCAGCTGCTGAAAAGCGGCGGCCGGCTGGACATGGGGCAGGAGCTGTTCTACAAATTTTATCAGGCCTTTGTCCTGAAGGACCGCTGGCTCCAGTACATCGGGGGCGTAGGCACCACCCTGCTGGTCACTGCCATTGCTCTGGCCATGGGCGTCCTGCTGGGCAGCGTGGTGGCGCTGGTGCGTGTGGCCCACGACCAGCAGCGCCCCGGCCGCCGCAACCCGGTGCTGGGGGTCTTTAACGCCGTGTGCCAGGTGTACACCACCGTGATCCGGGGCACCCCCATGATGGTGCAGCTGCTGATCATGAGCATGGTCATCTTCAACAACAGCCGCAACTTTACCATGGTAGGCGCTCTGGCGCTGGGCATCAACTCGGGCGCTTACGTCTCCGAGATCATCCGGGGCGGCCTGATGGCTGTGGACCCGGGCCAGATGGAGGCCGGCCGCAGCCTGGGCCTGAACTACATCACCACCATGGTGGTCATCATCATCCCCCAGGCCATCCGCGCCGTGCTGCCTGCCCTGGGCAACGAGTTCATCATGCTGCTGAAGGACACCTCCCTTATCACCGTCATCGGCGGCAAGGAGCTGCTGTATGCGGCCCAGGGCATCATGAACCGCACCTACGAAGCCATGTTCCCCCTGTTTGGCGTGGCACTGATCTATCTGGTGCTGGTGATGATCTTTACCTGGCTGCTTGCAAAATTTGAGAGGAGGCTGGCACAAAGTGACCGATAAGATCCTGGAAGTCCGGGGCCTGACCAAGACCTACGGCGGCGAAAAGCGGAAGGGCGCAAAGCAGGCTGCCCCCACTCTGGACGTGCTGCGGGGCATCGACATCGACATCTACCGCGGCGACGTGGTCTGCCTCATCGGCCCCTCGGGCTGCGGCAAATCCACCTTCCTGCGCTGCCTGAACCGGCTGGAGATCCCCACCGGCGGCAGCATCAAATTTGAGGGTGTGGAGGTGGACGACGACCACATCGACTCTGTCCGCCAGAAGATGGGCATGGTGTTCCAGCACTTCAACCTCTTCCCCCACCTGACCGTCAAGAAAAACCTTGAGCTGGCCCCCAGCCTGCTCAAGCTCAAGGACAAAGAGGCCATCTCCAAGCGCGCCGACGAGCTTCTGGCCCGCGTAGGTCTGGCCGACAAGGCCAACGTCTACCCCAAGAGCCTTTCGGGCGGCCAGCAGCAGCGCATCGCCATCGCACGCGCACTGGCAATGGACCCGGACGTCATCCTCTTCGATGAGCCTACCAGCGCCCTCGACCCCGAGATGGTCGGTGAAGTGCTCGAGCTGATGAAAGAGCTGGCTCACACCGGCATCACCATGCTGGTGGTCACCCATGAGATGGGCTTTGCCCGCGAAGTCTCCAACCGCGTCATCTTCATTGACGAGGGCCGCATTCAGGAGGACGAGCCGCCGCAGGAGCTGTTCACCAACCCCAAGCACCCGCGCCTGAAGGCATTCCTCTCCAAGATGCTGTAAGATAGAAAGAAACAATACAAAACCCGGAACTCTTTTCAAGCCGTCCTGGCTCTGAAGGAGTTCCGGGTTTTGTTCATTGTTTTTTCAGAGAGCTGTTTTGCAGCAGTCTTTCTGCTTATTCTCAGTTGTTGGCTTCCACCTTGCTCAGGAGGATGCGGTCATTGTCGAGGATCTTGCCGGCGTTCTCGCGGAACTTCTCGAGCAGGTCGTCCACGGTCATCTTGCTGCGGGCCTCGCCCTTGACATCGAAGACGATGCGGCCCGCGTCCATCATGAGGGTGCGGTTGCCCAGCTCCAATGCCTGATGCATATTGTGGGTGACCATCAGGCAGGTGATCTTCTTTTCGGCCACGATGCTCTTGGTGAGGTCCAGCACCTTTTCGGCGGTGGCAGGGTCGAGAGCGGCGGTGTGCTCGTCCAGAAGCAGGAGCTTCGGGGTGACGAGGGTGGCCATCAGCAGGGTCAGTGCCTGACGCTGACCGCCCGACAGCAGGCCCACCGGCTGCTTCATCCGGTCTTCGAGGCCCATATCCAGCAGGGCCAGCTTCTCACGGAAGATCTCCTTATCCTTGCGGGAGATGCGGGAGAAGATGGCGTTGGGGGCGGTCCCGGCGCGAAGGTAGGCCAGCGCCAGATTCTCCTCGATGGTCATGTTGGGGGCCGTACCCTTGAGCGGGTCCTGGAACAGGTGGCCGATGACCCGGCTGCGCTGATATTCCGGCGCGAAGGTGATGTCCTCGCCGCCCAGCGTGATGCTGCCCTCGTCGGCGATGAAGCCGCCGGTGATGGCGTTGAAGAGGGTGGATTTGCCCGCGCCGTTGGAGCCGACGATGGTGGCGAAGTCTCCCGCTTCCATGGTCAGGCTGACGCCGTTCAGGGCCACTTTCTCGTTGACGGTGCCGGGGTTGAAGGTCTTGTGCAGGTCACGAAGTTCGAGCATTTCCATTTTACACACGCTCCTTCCGTGCCTGACGGGCCGCACTGCGGCGCTTCTCAAAGGCGATCTTCTCCCGGATGGCGGGCATCGAGATGGCCACCGCCACGATGATGGCGCTGACCAGCTTCATGGCAGCAGCCGGGACGTTGAAGCGGAGGGCCACCGCCACGATAAAACGGTAGAGGCAGCTGCCGAACACGACGCCCAGCACACGGCGCACCATCGTCCGCTTGCCCACCAGCGTTTCGCCGATGATGAGGGAAGCCAGTGCGATGGTCACCATGCCGGTGCCTACGTTGATGTCGCAGCTCTTCTGGTACTGAGCCAGCAGGCCGCCGGAAAGGGCGGTCAATGCGCCCGAGATGCAGAGGCCCACCGTGATGGTGAAGGCGGGGTTGATGCTGGAAGCACGCACCATGGCAGCGTTATCGCCGGTGGCACGAATCGAGAGGCCGAGGCGGGTGCCGAGGAAGCCCACCATGGCGGCACCGGCCAGCGCGATGACTGCCGCCGCCAGCACCAGCTTATACCCGCCGCCCGTGAAGCTCAGGGCGCTCTTGGCGATGGAGAAGACGGTATCGGTCTTGACCAGCGACATGGTGGACGAGAAGCCCATCACGGCCAGGTTGATGGTGTAGAGGCCGGTGTTGACGATGATGCCGGCCATGATGCTCTCGACGCCGAGGCGGGTCTGCAAAAAAGCTGTGATGAAACCGGAGCAGACACCGGCCGCCATCGCCGCCAGCAGGGCGAGGAAGGGGTGGCCGGTCAGCGCCACCTGACAGGCGACAGCGCAGCCAAGGGTGAAGCAGCCGTCGGTGGACAGGTCCGCGATATTCAGGATGGAATAGCTCAGAAACAGAGCCAGCGCAACGAGAGCGTAGATGCAGCCCAGCTCGAGCGCGGTCTGGATGACGTTGAGAGAAAAGATACTCGCCAGCATGGTGTGCTCCTTAAATAAATATTAGTTGAAGTTTTCCGCCGTGGTCACTTCCACGACCTCGGTGCAGTAGGGTGCAAAGGCCTTCTTCACGGTGTCGAGGTCGAGGCCCAACGCCTCGCAGGTCTCGGTGTTGATGGTGGCAATGCCGTTGTCGAAGGTCTGGAACGGCAGGTCTGCAGGGGTCTTGCCGTCGCAGAGCAGTTCCGCCACCATATCGGCGGTAGCCTCGCCCAGCTGGACGTAATCGACGCCGTAGCCCACGAAGGCACCGTTCAGGGCGAAGCTGTCAGCGCCGGTGTAGTGCTGGACGCCTGCCTCGGTGAAGGTCTCGTAGATGGAAAGCTCGGCGGTCATGACGGTGTTATCGGTGGGGGTGAAGACAGCCTTGACACCGGCGGCGATGAGGGCCTCAGCGGCCATCTGGACTTCGGCGGTGGTGGTGCCGTTCTTCTCGATGTACTTGATGCCCTTGCTGTCGCAGAAAGCCTTGGCGTCTGCAATGGCCTGTGTTGAAGCATCCTGGCTCAGATCATACAGCAGACCGATGGTGGTGATGTCGGGGTTGACGGCCAGGATGAGGTTCATGATGGCGTCGGTGTTCAGGGCGTCGGAAGTGCCGGTGATGTTCGGCTCGGTGTCAAAGCCTGCGGCGGCGGGGTCGGTGACGGCGGAGTAGACGACGGGGATGTCGGTGTCCTCCACAGCGGCCAGCATGGTAGCGGCGGTGGGGGTAGCCACAGCCACGATGACGTCCACGCCGTCGGCCACGAGGTCGGCGCCGATCTGGTTCAGGTTGGTCTGGTCGGCCTGTGCATTGGCGTAGTAGTCGGCGTAGTCGAAGGTGACGCCCTTCTCCTTGCCCACCTCGTCCAGACGCTCTTCCACCGACGCAACGATCTGGTTCAGAGAAGCGTGGTCAACATAGTTGACAATGCCCACCTTGAAGGTCTGGCCTGCCTCGCTGGCGGCGGCAGAAGATGCTGCTGCACCGGAAGCGGTGCCGGATGCAGTGCTCGAAGCGGACGAACCGCAGCCGGTCAGACCCAGAGCGGAAACAGTGGCGGCAGCCATAGCGGCTTTCAGAAAGCTGCGGCGGGAGATCCTGTTCATGGTTTTCATAGCGGTTGCTCCTTCCCTGGAGCGGGCGGCATGTAAAATAAAAACCCGCTCCACTTGCGGGACGGGCTTTTGTTCTCATATAACAAAACGACCCTGTCCCTGTGTGTTCATCCACAAGGACAGAGTCGAGAAATTCGAATCTGCGGTGCC
>OGZF01000633.1_pt1 | contig 29580 bp, 27 predicted proteins | sample 1576771 | NCBI WGS metagenome assembly OGZF01 (sample SAMEA3541536, study PRJEB24748) | human gut metagenome | biome: human gut; feature: human-associated habitat; material: faeces | place: China | collected 2012
AACAGTGGAGTCATGCCTGAGTGGCCGATAGGGGCACCCTGCTAAGGTGTTAGTCGTGTTTAGCGGCTCGAGGGTTCGAATCCCTCTGACTCCGCAGAGTGTTAAAGGCTCTGAATCGTTGAAATACCAACGTTTCGGAGCCTTTTCTTATATGCTGAGACATGCGAAATATGCTAAAAAATGTGCTAATTTTTATTCATCTTTGTTGAATACGTTGGCTATGGCAGCGTCCACGTTGAGAGTGAGCGTGTCCAGATCCTCGCTGAAAAGATCCGCGTAAATGTCCAAGGTCATGGCCGCAGACGAATGGCCGAGCATCCTTTGCACGACTTTGACGTTCGCGCCTGAGTGGACGGCGATTGACGCCGCGGTATGGCGCAGGTCATGGCAGGTCAGCAAGGGCACGCCGGACTCTTCGAGCGCACGTCCATACCAGTTGTTGTGCCTTTTCCCTTGCGGTGGCATGTATCCGCCCTTCGTGGACGGAAACAGCAGATCGTCCGGTTGTTTGCCCTTTACGACCTCGCGTAGCGCATCCGCCACGGGCTTGAACATTGGCACGTCCCTGTTCTTCCATGTCTTCGGGGCGCTTACCTCGAATTTGCCGCCGACTTGCGAAACGCTTTTCGTGATGTGCAGCCTGTTCATGCGGAAATCGACATCCGAAGCGGTAAGCGCCGTGGCTTCTCCCCAGCGTAGCCCGCATAGGCCCAGAACGAGTATCAGTGGTCTGTGAGGGCCTGAGCAATCCGCAAGCTTGGATAATTGCTCGGGAGTCAGGTATACGCGCTTCTTACGCTGTTTTTTGGGCAGTTTGATATTCGTCACCGGCAGCCGGCTTATGCGTCCATCATCCCTAGCCGTCTCGTATATGCCGTTGAGGATGCTGAACGCTCTTTTCACGACGGACGCGGAGCGCCTGGAACTTAGATCGTTAATCCAGCTTTGCACTTCGCTATGGCGAATATCGCCCAGGGCACGCTCTCCCCACTTCGGGGCGACATGTGTCTTCCATGACGACTTCATGGAATACGCGTGCGAGGGTTTCCATACGTTCTGGTGCGCCGCTATCCATTCCTCGCCCAATACGCCGATACGGACGCGGCCACTTTGCGGATCCACATATGAACCGTCGTTTATGGCCGTGGTGATGTTCCGTGCAGCCCAGTCTCCGGCGTCCCGCTTGGTTTTGAACCCGCTCTTGTTCCGCCGCTTATGCCCGGGATCGTAATACCAGACTCGCCACCTGTCACCGCTTTTCAGCGTATACCGCTCATAGCTCACCATGATCGGCCTTTCCTAGAGTCTCTCTTACTTCCTCCACTATCTTGCGCGTCATACGCCCACGCTTCTGCTGGTTAGCGTCCTTACCCACACGTGCAGCAACCTCTTCATTCAATCGACGCCCGTATTTTGCCAGGCATATGACATTGAAGTAAAGAGAATCATCCATTCCCAATTTTTCAGTCGCTCGTTTTTCGGACATCGTGGAATTGCAGCCATCGTTAAGCACCTCTCCAACAAGATCCCAATAATCTTTCCCATAATGAGCTGCAATGACCCCACCTAACCGTTCGGAACGTTCCTCTCGAGCCGTAAGCTTATGTGATAGCTCTTCGGTAAAGCTTTCACCCCATTCAGGAAGATTTACCTCAACATCGTTAAACGCATCAGATAATGCCCCTTCCTGAACGCCGAAATTTTCGGTCAGATACACCAACGTGTCTTCTGTCTGATATGGACTGGGATCAGGTCCAGCAATAGGTGATAAACAATTGAACCCGTCTTCATCTTCATACATGCGAAGCGTACGGTATTCCCCTCTCGCGAAGTCGCCCCCCAGTGCAAGTGCATCGCCAATGGTGAGATTTCTTCTCACATAGGCTTCATCGCCATCGTTATTGGCAATATCGTTCAAGGTCTGCACCAACAAAAGAACATTAGGCAAGGAATCGACTTTGCTTCCGCCTTTTTCCATGCTGAGAATGGTTGCAGCGCTCCATCCAGTCTCATAGCGGTGCGAAGCCGAAGCTATCTGCTCAAGGGTGTATCCGTGCACCTTCCTGTACCCCTTCAGGAAACTGCCGATCACTTCATTCATCTTCATATTTTTAAATTTTATAACAACGTGCGACACTCAGGAACATTCAACGTTGTTGAGTTTTTTAACAACGTGTGATATCAATGATAGCTACACAGTTAAAAATATTAACAACGAAAGGAAAATAGAAATGAACGCACAACTTCAAGACGAGTGGCTGACCCGCAAGGAGGCCGCGGAATACGTGCGGACCACGACGGGAACATTGGCTTCGTTCGCATATCAACACAAGGGACCCAAGATGTACAAGCCCAGCCCCCGCAAGGTTCTGTACAAGCGATCCGATCTGGACGCATGGCTGACAGGATCCGAGGTGGCCGCATGAACATGGGAAATGAAAAAGTCGTGACGGTTGCAGCCGCCACGACTCGCACGACACAAACTTGCGCTGGTTTTCCAAATTCGTTCGCTACGGTAAATCATACCAGCGTATCCCCAAAAGCTCCAACGAAGGGCCATCTGACGAACTCCTACGAAGATTTTCGGAGGATTATCCAGAAGACCATGAGACGCTATCCAGCATTAGAAACCGCACTATCAGCGCTATCCATGCTTTCGATCGTCTTAACCGCGGGACTGGCCGAACAGCGACCGGCATGGGCGACGGTGGCCGCTCTCGCCGGGATGCTCGCCGCGCTTACCTTGCGTGGTGCAGACTGCTCAACTACAGGCGTGCAGTCGCGGACGGAATCGAACCGCCGCCGCGCGGTGAATACATGGGCGACGGCATCGCCCGCACATTGGACGGCACGCCGTTCGAGCCGCTTTCAGGCTGGGACCATCTCGGAAGGAAGCAGTGAACTGTGAGCCAACTCAGAATAAGCCATGTCCCGACTTACGACCGTCTGGGAGTGCGGGTGTCGCCGTTGGAGCAGATCACCGCAGAAGCGTCACGCGACGGAATCACCATAGGAATCGGCGCAGACCCGCTCACGCGACGCGAGTTCGCTCTTACCGAGGGTGAAGCACAGCAGCTAGCCGAATGGATCCGGCGGGAACTTGGAAGGGAGGAACAATGGTGCTAGTGGATGCGGGCCCCAGGGCGAACGCGATAGCGGACGCCGGTTTCGCGGAGTATGAGAGACAGGTCAGGGCGGCCAACCCCGCGGCATCGCGGGCGGAAGGCGTGTCATGCATCGCGGAATCTGCACGCATGACGCCGCCGGCCGGCCGCCACGCCACTGCGGTAAGAGCAAGCCATGTGAAAATCGAGCGGCCGCGCTGGTTGGACAAACTGTTCCTCCCGGCCGGCGTGCTCACGGTCATCTCAGGACGTGCGGGCGTGTCGAAATCGACGTTCGCCATCGCAAGGGCCGCCAAGGCCACCCGCGGCCAGCTGGAAGGCGATTACGCCCACCGTCCCGTGAACGTGGCGTTCAGCGCCATCGAGGACAGCGACTCGATGCAGGTCGCGCGGCTCCAAGCGGCAGGCGCGGATCTCAACAGGGTGCTGTTCATCGGCATCGCGGAGGGCGCGGCCGACGCCGGAATGAGTCTCCCGAAGGATCTGCCCATCATCCGGCAGCAGCTTCTCGAGAACGACGTGAAGCTCTGGATACTGGATCCGATCACTTCCGTCATCGACGGCAACACCAACAGCAGGGACGACGTGCGCCGCGTCCTCGACCCGTTGGCCGCGATGGCGAACGAACTGGGCATATCCATAGTCGGCATCGCGCACTTCAACAAGGGCGGAGGATACAGCGGAGACAAAATCTCAGGGTCGCACGCCTTCCGCGACGCGGTGCGCTCCATGCTGCTCATAGCCAAGGACGACGAGCAAGGCGACTGCGTTCTCACCATCGACAAATCGAACTATTCGACAGCGGCAGGCCAATCGTTCTCGTACTCCCTAGGCAGCGCCAAGGTCACGGACGCGAACGGCGACATCATGGAAGTACCTATCATCACGGGCTTCATGCCATCGAAACGCAATGTGAGCGAGGTCATCAACGGCAACATCGCACGCGCCGAGCACGTCGAAACCGACGGTCACGGCGTGGACGACGCGGACAGATGGCTGCTCGACTACCTGGAGGAATACGGACCGACGTCGTTCTCCCGGATAGCCGAGGACGCGAGGGATTGCGCCCCGTCATACACCAAGGACCAGCTACGCGCGGCCAGAAAACGACTGGGCAACCGCATAATGACAGCCCCCGATAACAGCCATTCGGGGCGTGGCCGAAGCTATAAATGGTCCCTCTCCCAATCGGAACCAGACCAGTGAACACGACAATCTGACCACTAATCAGACCAGTAAACGATGGCGGAATTCCAACGTTTCCGGCAAATCTGATTACTGGTTTCCCTACACGTATAGGCAAACCACTAATCGGAACAGTAAAGAATGGCGGAATATCAACGGTTTTTACTGGTCTGTTCACTGGTCAGAATTCCACATACGACGAATCGACCATAGGAGAGCAAATGGAAGTCAAGAAACAAGCCCACCCCCTGCAACAACGGCAGAAAACCCCTATCACCATCGCCCACATCGTGCCCAACTGGAGGATCAAGCCCGGCGCGCTGGCCGAATCGCTCTGTGGCGAACGGATACGGATCCCGGTTGGCGAGAGTCCGATAGCGGACGAATCGCAATGCGTCATCTGCGCTCTGTGCGAGGCGTCCATACTGCTCGACGGCGTCCCGAAACCGCCATCGCATGAATGGATCCAGCCGGAACTCTGGTAGCAAACACAAAAACCAACGAAAGGAAATCAAAATGAACAGCAACATCAGCAAGAAGGAACTCGCCTACGGCCGTCGTATGGAGCGGGAGCTGGAAAGACTCCGCCCAACCATCGCGTGGCTCGACGGACGGCTCTACGACCAGCTCAAGGCCACCGGGAGACGGATTAACGGCGTCTATGGCGTCATGGCCTGTGAAACCGAGCCATCCGCGTACATCGAGGTGACGGAGCCGCGCGTGACGGACGGAATCGAATGGGAGCATTCCGTGCTCGAGACGCACAAGCCGGACGACGTGCTCGACTTCTTCGGATTGGAGCACTAAATGGCTGGAAACGTCACCCCCCCCCGTTGCTCACCGGCCATATGGTGAACGAGCCGGTGGACGCCAACGACCCGAACGGCGCTGTTCTGGTTTATGAGAGCGACATGGGGCCGTTGGGTCTGCGACTGGACGTGTACCACACCACGACCGGAGACACGGTGGCCTACATCTCGCCCGACTGGACGGAATGGAGCATAGGCGACGAAAGCGAGATGCACGACGTGATAACGCAGGCCGTGAGCCTGTCCCGTTGGCTGTCAGAAGCCCGCACGCTGCTGCACAGGCTGCGCGGCAGGAACACGACGCCACCGGAACACGGCAGATAATCGACGAAAAGAAGAACCCGTCATCCCGGAAAGGACGGCGGGTTCTTCAATATCAACCCTCGAAAGGCGTGCCGCAAACGGCGAATTCCAATAATTTCAGATTTTCCGATTCATTGGATTACTGAATATTCAATTATGCCGGGAAGGATTATCGGAATGTCTCACGGAGGCCGTTCCACGACCTTGATTCCGTTTGGACGTTCCGACAGTCCCCGTCATCCCGGTTTTCCGCGCCGGGACGACGCCGGTTTGCGATATGCAAAAAATCTTCTCCGTCGTGCCCGAGATCGTATTTTTTGTTTTCTCGCGTGTTTCATTGTATCATGTTATTGAGAATCATTCTCAATAAACGCGAGTAAGGACGAGTAAATGTCGTTTTGGGAAAAGTTCGTGAGGAAGTCGGCAGGCGACACGAACACGGCCACAGCCACGACGCCGGTACATGAGACGCAGTGGCAGGCATCGCCGCGACCTTCGGCCACGCCGTCCGACACGGCGGGCCTGTACGCCACGGAATACGCCGTACGCACCGTGACCGACTTCATCGCCTCGAACATCGCCTCGCTGCCGTTCAAGACCTACATGCAGCGGGCCAACGGGGACCGTGTGGAGGTCCCGGCAAACACTCCGTTGGCGTCCATGCTCGCCCATCCAAGCGGCATCACCGGCCAGACCAGATTCACACTGTTCAAGGCGCTTTTGCTGGACCAGCTGCTAACCGGCAGCATGTGCGCCACGGTCACCCACACCGCCACCGGCTACGGGCTGCGCAGGATACTGCCGTCCAACTATTCAATCCGCGTGAACGGCAACGAGGAACCCACCGCATTGGACGTGACCATCGACGGACATTCCAGCACGCTCAGGCTGCCGAACGCGGCAGTCCTGCTATCCCACGGCTACAACCCGGACACGGCAAGCGTGCCGGCAGCATTGCGGGACCTCTTGGACGAGGCCCGCGCGCTGTCCGAATACCGCCGTCAGATCGCACGCAACGGCGGCAGGGTGAGCGCATACGTGTACAGGCCGAAGGAGATGCCGTGGCTGTCTCAGGCGGATTACGACGACTTCAAGATGGCGCTGGACAACTACACGAAGGGCGGCGGACGCGAAGGCGGCTGGCCGATACTCAAGGACGGCATGGAATTCCGCACCATAGACGCCTTCAAACCGGTTGACGTGAACGACTTGGAGGCACGCGACCGGATCAACATCGCCGTATGCAACGCCTATCACGTCAGCCCCGAGAATCTGGGCTTCAGAACGGGCACGAACTCCAACATCCAAGCGTTCAAGGAACAGCTATGGGCCGTGGAACTCATGCCCTACATCGTCCAGTTCGAGCAGGCGCTCAACATGACGCTTCCCGCCATCACCGGCCAGGCGTACGCATGGATAGAAGCCAACGTGGACGCAAAACTGCGCGGAACATTCAGCGAACAGTATCAGGCGCTTTCCACTGCCACCGGCAGGCCGTTCATGACCACCAACGAAGCCCGCAGACTGCTCAACCGGCCGCAGGTGCCGGAAGGCGACCAACTCGTAACCCCGTTGAACGTGAGCGAAGGCGGACAGCCCAGCCCGCAGGACGGCGGACGCACCCAGACGGCCCAAGAAGGCCGCTAACTGATTGTGAAGAACGGGAAACCCAGAAAAACAACATATCCGAATCGGAAGGAACATGACAATGACCGATAACCAGGAACTCATCAACGAGCTGCGCGACAAGGCGCAGCCGCTCATCGCCAAGGGCGCGGACGGCTTGACCGAACAGGAAGTAGACCAGCTGCGCGGATACTACAAGCAGGCCAAGCAGCTCAAGGACGAAATGGACGTGAAGCAGGCGGCCGGACTGTTCTCCGCCACGGCGGGCGATGGCGACGCCAAGCATATCGACGTGAAATCATTGCGTTCCCTCATGCCGCGCATGATCCGCAAGCAGGCCGCAGCCAACGGCGTCACCAAGGGCATCGGCTCGGACGGGTCCGCATTGTTCCCCATCCCCTTAGTCAACACCACCCCATACGCAGGCGACACGACTGCAGAGCACGCTCCGCGACTCGTTGACGTGCTGCCCACCGTGACCCGCAGCGCAGCAGTGTACGACGCCATCGTGGAAACCGGCACCACCGGCAACGCCGCCGTGGTCCAGCCCGGAGGCAAGAAACCCCAGACCACGCTCGCCCTGAAGAAGGTCGAAAAGCGCCTGCAGGTCATCGCCACCGTCTCCGACCCCATCGACAAGTACGTGCTGCAGGACACGGCCAACCTCGACACGTACGTGGGGACCCGTCTCACTGACAAGGTCATGGACGCGCTCGAAACCGAAGTCATCACCGGCGACGGACAGGAAGGCCACTTGACCGGACTCGCATCCATCACCGGCATACAGGAGCAGGCATGGGACACCACCATGCTCGACACCATCGCCGCCGCCGTCAACAAGCTGGAAACCATCGGCGTCACAGCCCAGACCATCGCCATGTCACCGACCGACTGGCTCACATTGCAGCGCCAGAAGAACAACAACGGCGACTACTACATGAGCAACGTTCTCGACGCGGTGACCCGCAAGGCGTGGGGCGTGACCATCGCCACCGTGGCCGGACTCGCCGCAGGAACCGCGTACGTCATCGGACAGGACGCGCTCACCTTGTCAACGGACGGACAGATCGACGTCGAATGGAACCCATACAGCAGCTTCGACACCAACCAGACCATCGCCCGAGTGGAAGGCCGGTGGCAACTCGACTGCTACAGCCCGCAGCGCATCGTCAAGACCACGCTCAAGGCCGCATAAACCAACACGACCACACGGAGAACGGAAGGCAAGGGGAAGGGGCGGTGAAATCTCAGAAGCCGCCCCGAACCGGCCCACGTCCCGCGTGGTTGCTCTTCCTCTCCCCGTTCGTCTTTTTCACCCATCAGGAGGCTCACATGTCCCAGGCGAACATTCGTAGCGTGAACAAAACCATACGCGCGTTCGGGCTTGATTCGGACGAGCGCTATTCGGCTACCGTGGAGCTTGCACGCACGCTAGCACGGCAGATGGACGCGGCCATGCCGGAGCCGAGCACAAGACTAAGCGCCGCGTATCTGTCTGTGCTCAAAGATTTGGCGAAGGCCGGAGACGGCACCTCGCAGGAATCGAAGAGGACCATCAAATGCTTCGGCTATGGCGATAAGGAAAGACAGATGAACGAATTCATGAAACGCTTCGGATAGTGTTACGGCAGACTCAGCGGTAACGCTTATATGCCATCAGAAATATGCTAAAAATATGCTATTTTGTGTGCAAAACCGTTGATTGCCATTCATTCATAGGTAGTCTAAACCGTTGGAAAATAGCCAAAAACGGCTATATGGCGTCATTGTCCAGATGTTTCGAATCCCTCTGACTCCGCCTTGAGGGTTTTCGGAGAAATCCGGAAGCCCTTTTTTCATGCCAAAACGGCGGAATACCAACGATTTCAAGACATACGGCGCAAACAGAGAATGTACGGAAATGTACGCCAATGCCAACATTTCCGGTACCCAGCAAGGTACCCGAGTTGGGTACCCAACAAGACAGCCGACGACTGCACTGCAAATAGGCCATCGTGTCGGCAATGGTCATGAGCGGGGGTTCAGTCTTCCTCATAATCACCCCCGTTCACGCTCACCGCAACATCCAACAATTGAGACGCCACATCCGACGGAATCCACGCAGACACGCCCCTATACGGCGAAACGTCCGGCCTAGAACACTTCAAACAGCTCCTAGCCTGCACAACGCCGAACAGGGTCTTTAATGGCCCGAGCCTCCGCGAGACGCCACCGACGAACCAGACGACAGAAACGGTGAAAAGTCGGATAATCAGTCTCGAAATCCTCCTGCACGCGCAACGGCAAATCATTATGCGGCAGGGACGATCCGCAAAGACCGTCCCTGTTTACATATCAGTATTTATACATCAACGGCATGCCGTCACAGGCCGAATGCTTTTCGATCCGTTTCGGTAAGCCAATCCGTCCGCATGCCCGGTTCTTGGCACAAATGCATGGCGGGGCATTCCTCACCGATGCAAGGATCCCATACAGGAAGCGGCGTTCCGTCACGGTCCGTTCCGTTGGGATCGCCATTGGCGGCGAAATTGGTCCAGTACAGCCCCATTCGCCTTGCCAGATCGTAATGCCATCCAACGAACGAACGCCAGCATTTCGCAAGGCTTCCAAAGGAGAACCACAGATCGGACGAGTGGAAGGCTCCGGCATCATCCCCCGGCATAGCGACATCGAAATGATAGTAGTATGGCGCGGTCCCACCGCTTGCGGTCCATTTGCGGATCAGCGTGAGATTGCCGAGCTGGCCGACATGCACAGGCTTCCCATCTTCAGTCGAAGCGATGAACTCATTGGTCGTGTTGCCGACCAGCATGTCGACGTTGTTGGCCTTGCAGCCCTCGACGATACGCTCCTCCTGATCGGGAAGGAACAGGCCGTCCACGCATGGCACCCAATTGACGATCATCGACCAGTCATCTTCACGTCCGCTGTCCGGTGGAACAGGCAGGGACTCGGCGGCTTCCAATACCGTTCGGGCCGGGATTGCACGGGCCTGCTCCAGCGTGGAGACACCCAATGCTTCGAACAGACGGATTCCGTTGGCCTGCGCATGCTCCAGCGTGTCCTGCCGCGCATTGAAATGCCCTAGGCCTGCGCCGGATTGCATGATGGCTTTCTGAAACAGGCCATGATTCATCGGCGAGCAGATCTGGGCCAAGACGCTGGCGGCACCGGCCGATTGGCCGAAAACCGTGATGTTTTCCGGATCTCCGCCGAACTTCGCGATGTTTTCCTTCACCCATTGGATTCCGGCACGCTGATCCAGGAATCCGAAATTCGCATATGGTTCGCCGTCGCCGCGTTCTACGGCCTCCTCATGCAGCAAAGGGTGCGTCATAAACCCAAATGCATTCAGACGATAGGCCACACTGACCACAACGACGCCGTTCGCGGCGAGACGTGTGCCGTCGAATTCCTTTTCAAATGTGCCGCCGCATTGATAGGCTCCGCCGTAGATCCAGACCATGACCGGCAGCTTTTCGGAGGCTACCATGCTATCCGCACCATATCCGCGTAATGCCGGAGTCCAAATATTCAGGTAGAGGCAATCCTCGCTCATCGGCACGGCCGGATCGGTGCCCCATTCACGATCATAGAAATCATCGGAGGCGCCCGGCGTCGGCTGCATCGCGGTAGGCCCGAAATCGAAGGCTTGCAGCACACCATCCCATGGCAGGGCCGGCTGCGGCGCACGCCAGCGCAGACCGCCGACGGGAGGCTGGGCGAACGGGACCCCTCGGAACACGGTGATGCCCTGATCTTCAGCCGCCAAGCCTTCGACAGTTCCCTGCGCCACTATGGCCTGTCGCTTCATTGCCCTCCTTCCTTCGTATCCGGCGTCGAATACGCAAAGTCGTAAAAATCGGCGATTCCACCGGTCTCTTTTGTCGAATACAGGAACAATCCGATACGGCAACCTGTGAAATGATCCATTTTGAAGACCATCCGGTGCGCTGTCCCCAATGGACACCATTCGGATTCCGGCGTATCCGCATCGCGGTAGAAGAACGTCACTTCATCCTTGCAATCGGTGAAATCATATACCGCGCGCAGGCGCATGCAATCCGCATCCGCCATGATTTCCGCATCCGTTACGGCTGGACTGTCCCAATCATCGTCGGAGAAGATGGAATCGTCATTCACCGGCTTGTATTGGACGGTCAGCATCGTGCGGCCGTTCCTTCGCGTAAGCGCGATGTAGGAATAGCATCCTTGGAACGCCGCCAATCCGGCGAAGTCGCCATCATGCAATGTCGACGCGTCGACGGTGACTTCGGCCACCGTCACCGGCCCCATCGTGCGCTGCGTCAGCGTGTTCCATGCATGATTGAGATTCGAGCTGATGCGTCCGGAATGCAGGCGGAATGCTCCCGGACGTTCCGTCAGCGACCAGTATTCGTTATGTGAGATGTGATTGAACTGCCAGTATGGCTGCAGACAGTTGGCATCGACTCCGCCTTCGGCGTTATGCCGGGCTATGAATTCGCTGCCGTTGATGGGCGTGACAGGTTCGGCACAGCTTGCAGCCGGCACGCTGACCGACTGCGGCACTTTGCCGTTCTCGCCGACGACGGGGAATCCGTCCTCGCCGAACCGCATCGGCATCAGTATCGGCACGCGTCCCACACCACCGCGGTCCTGCATCATGAATGCATACCAGTCGCCGTCCGGAGTGTCCACCATACCGCCTTGCGCGACTCCGTAACCGTGGAAGGACAGGTCGTCGTCGATAATTTCACGCACTTCGAAAGCGCCATCCAAGGATTCGGCTATCAAGCAGGCTTCTGTTTTGCCCTTGCCTTGCGGGAAGTGACAGGTGAAGACGTAATAGCGTCCATCATGCTTGTACAGGTGACTGCCCTCATAACCAAGGTCAGCCTGCGGATCGTCCTGCACGATGACCCGGTCGAGCCCACCCGGCATCGGCCCGCTTAATTCAGGATTCAACTCCGTGATGCGCAATGTCGACTGCCCATATACGACATAGGCTCGATCATCGTCGTCAAAGAACAGTCCGCTGTCGTAATAGAAGCCGTCAAGCTCACGCTTTCGCCATGGGCCGCATGGATCGTCCGCCGTCAGCAGATAGCTGGTATGCGTATCGTTGGCGGCGAACAACACATACCAGGTGCCCCGATGGTAACGCAGTGACGGCGCCCACATGCCTCGACCGTAGGCGTTGGCACCTTCACATTCCAAACGTTCTTCAGGGGTATCCGCCACGATATTCAATGCGTGCGCAATGAATTCCCAATGCACCAGGTCATAGCTGCGCAGAATATCGCACCCGGGTGTGAAATGCATAGTCGTAGTGGCCATGTAATACACGCCCCCGACCCGGATGATGTCTGGATCAGGAAAATCCGTGTAGACCATAGGATTAGTTGAGGTAATCATCATTCATACCGATACTTTCCGCTCAACGCCAGCATGGCGAAAGCATAGAGGAAATTGTCATAGTAACGACGCGTGCCGGTTCGCATCGGCGTATTCCACAGCATGCGCACCCATTCACGGGCATTATGCTCCGCGTCGGGCTGGGCCGAATGCACCGCCGCAAGTGCGCCTTGCGCGGTCGCGGCCAGGAATCCGACCGGATGAAGCACGACCTCGTCCACGGCGGTGCCGTCGATGGCGTAGACGCTAGTACGGTCGTGGGTCAGGAAGAATCGCTGCAGCGCGGCGACGCGGTCGCACAGCACTTCCTGCGGACCGTTCCAGGCTGCATCCAGCCCGATATTCGCCGCGGTACGGTAGGCGTCGGAATAGAAATGCCAATGATTGGACTCGTCGACATGCGGCTTTCCGTCATAATCCGCGTATTCAGCGTTCATGCCGGTCCGCTCGTCGCAGGCCGCCTGCAGATAGCGACGGCTTGCGGCGGCTGCCTCATGCCAAAATGGACGGTCTTCTTCGTCGGCTTCTTCGGCGAATACTTCATAGAAGTGCGGCAGATGGTAGGACGGATCGCTCCACTCGGTTTCCGGAATGAACTTGATGAGCTTGTTGTCGGGATTCCACATGGGCTCGCCGTCGTAGCGTTCGCCCTTATGAACGCAATATCTCAAGATCTCGCGTCCCCATGCGGAATATTCGTAGATATCCTCGCCATCACCCCAGCGACGGGAGGCGAGGAACAGATCCATCGCGAAATATTCCTCGCCGTCAGGTGCAGGACCATTCGAGTTCGGCGTACCGTCCGGCGCGACCGACCATGCGAAATAATGCGCATGATGACCGTCCTTCATGTACATGTGACGCATTACCCAGCCCCACAGCTTGTCGAATACGTCCTTACGGTCGTATTGCAGGGCGATCATCATCGCATAGCTCATACCCTCGGTACGTACATCGTTGTTGCCGGTGTCCATCACATAGGCAAGACCTTCGTCGTTCTCCCAATAGAATTTGTTCGGACCTTCGAAAATTTCATGCCAGACCTGTGACACGCGCTTATCGATGGCGTCTTGGGCATATCCGCACTGTGCGAACATGGACTCGCCCAATGTCTTGCTGGTATCGGTTGCATTTGTCATATCAGTTGTTCCATTCCCAGATTCGGATGCGATTCTCTCCGGAGACAAGACCATTCAACGCCCCGGCCTTGCGTTCCGTTGCCGTCAAGGCTTGTCCCAGCAAGTCGGTGTCCAGCACATAGTCACTGCCATCGGGCTGTTCATAGCGTTCCTCCACGATGCGAGGCACGCCGAGCATATCGCTGGTGACGACCTGCATCCTGGTATCGGCGACGGCCTGTGGCACAGTGCACCGCAGGTACAGTCCATCGGGTTCTTCGACCAATGTCACCGGCATGGGCTCATCACACGCAACGCTCGTGGAGGCGGTGCCGCCGAAGAACGGGGCGTCCTCCTGCATGCGCTCCGAATCGTCGGCTGTACCTTCCTGCTTGTTCAGCCCCTGTGCGCCGGACAGATAGATGTTGCCGCCCGCGTATAGAGACTGCAGAGGATTGCGCTCGCCACCACCCTGCGAAGGATCTGCCCACATGGCCCGCTGGCGTTCCAAGTATTCATGCATCGACATCGGGCAATCGCTGTAGGCGGACAAACCATATTCACCGACAGTCGGTTTCACCGGTTGCGGCGCGAACATGTTGTTCAGCCAACGCTCATCGCCGCCGGACACCACAGCGCACCCGGCCACCTCGGTGGTGTGCGGATAGTGATACGGCGTGGAACGGTCGGGGACGGTATGCGGTTCAATGCCGCCGCAAATCAGATTGTTGACGAAGGCACCACCTTGCGACCAGTTCTGGAACATCACCGGCGAGGCGAAAACGTTATTGTCCACCAGATACGGCCCATGACTCACTTCAATCATGAGGTCACGGACGTTATCGTGGAACACATTGCGCGTGATGCGCGTGCCCTGCGTCTGCCAATCCATCCACATGCCCAGCGAGCAGTCGTGGATGTTGTTGTTGGCAATGACCGTATCCAATGCGGCATGGAATTTGATGCCAGCGACCTCCCATCCGAAGAATTCACGCTTCAACGCAATGTGATGGACATGGTTATGCTCGATACGGCAGAATGCGCTGCCCATATGTCCGACGATGGCATTCTGTCCACACTCGTAGATGTCGTTGTTGCGTACGATATGACCGCCGATCAGCCCCTTTTCCCAGCCGATGCGACGGGCCTTGAACACGGCCTCCAACTGGTACTGGTAACCGGTCTTGCGCTCGGTTTTCGCCCACTCGTTGTCGCCGGATGAGATTTCCTTGCCCAATGACACCGCGGAGAATTTGGCGTCGTGCAGCACGTTGTCTTCGATGATCCAGCCATACGACCAGTTCGGGCCGATCATGCCCCACTGCTGCGAGGTAGGCGGCGCCCAATCTCCAGTGGCCTGCGCCATTTCAAAGCCACGCACGGTGATGTAGTTGACATGGTTGCGGGAAGGGAAGAAGCATGTGCGACGAACACTGACCTCCACCAGTTCCTCATTCGGATCGGCACCTTGGAAATTCGCCCAGATCGTTGTGGTACCGGCATTCTCGTCCACTTCGGCATGCCACACATAACGTGTACGGTCCACATCCGGCACAGGGCAGGGAATCTTCAACGCGAAATCCTCATCCGTATCACGCGGCTGCGGATCGTATACGCCTTCCAACGTCGTCGATTCGAAGAAGGAAACACCGTTGAGATACACATCGCCAAGATGTTTGTCCGGATCCTTGCCGAACTTGGGCATTTCCAGCCAGTCACCGAAAATCGGGGTCGCGAATGGATTGAAATCCCCGAACATCGTATTATCAAGCACCACCGTCCACACATGCGGACGATCGGCCAATTCCGTCCAGCCCTGCACGCATTCCGAGCCTTTGATAACCGGCCGTGCTTCGCCTTCGGCTCCGCAGTAGGTGATGCGCTCATGTTCACTCAGACCGCCGCGTTTCGGATCGACTTGTTCGCGGTATACGCCTTCATGCACGATTACCGTATCACCCGGAGAGGCCATCTGCGCGGCCTTGGAAATCGTGGCGAACGGATGTTCCGCGTCGCCGCACGCAGCATCGCTGCCGGTTGGTTTGACATGGTATTCAAACTTCATTGCTGAATCTCCTTATTCACACATGTTCCTAAACCGTGACAGTAACGCTCCGCCATGGTTCGCACCAACCCCATACCGGTACGTCCCGCCCGGATTGCAGCACGCATCCGTCATCGAAAATCTTCGGCATCGCAAGCATCGTTGCTCTTCCTTCTTCCATCTTTGACAAGTCCACATAAAGCCTCCGTATACGATTCATGACGGCTTGCATACGTCAGTGGCGACGAAAACACAGCTCCCGTCGCCACCAAAACACCTACTCGTTATCAGGCAATTCCCGATAATCGAATTCGCTGAATTTCGCAACCCTGTCGTATCCAGAAAGATCGATTGCAGCCAAACCGACGAATGCTCCGGTGAAGAATCCGCCGTATCGACGCAGGATATAGTCGTCCGACAGGATCTTCGCGTCCAGTTTCACGCCCAGATCGACCCATGAAGTCCCATCAAACGAATATTCATACGAATACCACTGCTTGCGCACCTTCGTGCGCAGCCACACGGACTTCACGTCATCCGGCACTGCTGGAGCGGTATCCCGCAGGAACGACGTGTAGTTGTTGAAATCGTTCTGAGCGACCTCAATCACGCGGCATTGCCGCCGCTCGTCCCAAGTCACGAACACCCACGACCAGCATAAATCATCGTAGTAGTTCGTCAGGCCGGCCATCTGGCGGTAGTTCTTCGGATCGAACTCAACCTTTACGGTCGCATCGAAGTTGAACGTCTGCCAACGACGTGCCACCAACGACAGATCGAAAAGGTTGCACAGCGAGCCCTGGCCACGCAGTTCCAACACGCCGCCACCGACCTTGCCCATGTTCTTATCGAACGGCACACGCAGCGTGTTCCAATTCAGGTCCAACGTGTCCGACATGAAATCGTCATGCTGGCTGTGATCCGCAGGCGCCTCGGTCTCGATGGCGTCCTTCGGGGCATCCACATAACGCTGTCCGCCGTGCCCTCCGACAACGTACGGCCAACCGTCCTCGGTCCATTCGACCTTCTGGATGGACGTTTCACGGCCCAGCGTGCACCAACCACGAGGATCGGTGAAGGATTCGTTGTCATGATGCCACGGACGGCCACACAGCGAGGCATAATACCATTCGCCGGACGGGGTATCGACCAGCGCGCCATGCCCCTGCTTTTGCAGACAGGAACGAGGCGTGTCGAAATTCGTGATGAACGGATTCGACGGCATGCCTTCGAAGGACAACGCGTCCAAAGACTTGGATCGGGCCACGACTTCCTGATGCGTATACACGGTACCGCCTTCAGCGGCGAACAGGTAGTAATAGCCATTGATCTTGTACAGATGCGGTCCCTCGGTGAGTTTGACGTCCGTACCGCGCCAAATCGTACGTTCAGTTTCCGGCTTGAGCTTCATCGTCTTCACATCGAATTCGGTCAGTGTGATGCCGTCGAAGCCATGATGGTACTCACGAAAATCCCAAGTCTGCTGCACCAGATACTTGCGGCCATCGTCGTCATGGAACAGGCTTGCGTCGAAGCCGACACCGTTCACGCGAATCGGCTCGCTCCACGGACCATGGATACTTTCGGCAGTGACCAAATAGTTCGTGCAATCCTTGAACGCACCGTTCACGACCTTCACGTCCGTGTAGATCAGCCAGAATTTGCCGTCCGCATAGGAAAGATCCGGAGCCCAGATGCCACCGGATGACGGATTGCCGCGCATGTCAAGCTGGCTCGTGCGGCTCAGTGGACTCGGCAACAGGTTCCAATGGACCATGTCCTTGGACTCGTGCAGACGGACACCTGGGAACCATTCGAACGTGGAATTGGCGATGTAGTAGGTATCCCCGACCCGAATCATCGAGGGATCGGCATTGAATCCCGGGAGAACGGGGTTTGCGATTTGCATAAAGTACTCCTTTATATGGAACCCTCGGCCATAGGCCGAGGGAGTTGCAAGCAATCAGATGATGATCAGACGTATTCCATGCGGCATTACTGACGGCTACGCCCATCACAAATCTTCGCGAAATGCTTCTCAGGATCAGGCGCGGCATTAAGCAACACTTTCGTGTAGTCTTGCTGCGGATTCAAAATCACATCATCAGAAGGACCATGTTCAATAATGTCTCCATGACACATCACCATAATCTCATCCGAAAAATGGCGAGCAGTCGCCAGATCATGGGTAATGTACAGCATGCCGATGTGTTCTTCCTGCTGAATTCTAGACAGCAGGTTAAGCACGCCTAACCGCAAAGAAACATCCAACATCGAAACAGGCTCATCCGCAATTAGAACCTTTGGCTTAGGAGCCAATGCACGTGCAATTGCGACGCGCTGACGCTGTCCACCAGACAGCTCATGAGGACGTCGATACATGAAATTGACGGCAGGCGTTAATTCAACACGTTCCAGCAGTTCGATAACCTTCTGCTCATATTCCTCTTGGCTATTTGCCATGTGATTAATCATAAGAGGACGAAGAATATGGTGGAAAATCGTATGATATGGATTCAAGGAAGCGAACGGATCCTGAAATACCATTTGCACATTATGACGGTATTCGTACAAATCCTTACCATGCGTAGGGACAGGCTTGCCGTCCAACGTGATGCTTCCAGAAGTCGGCGTCTCCAAACATGTAATCATTCGGGCGATTGTCGATTTCCCGGAACCAGACTCACCAACAAGAGCAATGGTCTTATCCGAAGCTAACTCGAATGATGCATCCTTCACCGCATGAATCGTCGTGGTTTTCAAACCATTACGCAGGGTAAAATCTTTTTTCACATGCTCAAGCTTCAATACTGACATGATTATTCCTTTCACGCATGGCGTGGAACACGAACGAATGAGCCACGATCTCCTGTCAAAGATGGGAACGAGCTCAGCAACCGTTGTGTATACGGATGCTTCGGATTGAAATACACGTCTTCAGAAACGCCTTGTTCTACGATGACACCATCTTTCATCACAGCAATTTTGTCCGTGATCTCCAAGAGCATCGGCAAATCATGCGTGATAAAAATAACAGAGAAGCCCTTGTCACGGCGCAATTCCGAAATTTCCTCGATGATTTCACGCTGTACAACAACGTCCAATGCCGTGGTCGGTTCATCCATAATAATCAGCTGCGGCTCAAGAGCCAAAGCCATGGCAATCATCACACGCTGACGCATGCCGCCGGAAAGTTCAAACGGGTAAGCAGCTAGACGATTTGGATCAACATGCACCATCTCAAGCAAATGTGCGCAACGGTCTTGTCGTTCGCTCTTCGCCATATGAGGACGATGAGTTTTATAAATATCGGCAAGTTGCTTACCAATCTTAGTTACAGGACTTAATGAATTCATGGCGCCCTGAAACACCATGGAGGTTTTCTCCCAACGGTATTCACGCAATGAACGCCCCGACAAAGCACGGATATCAATATCTTTCCCTGACTTATCATGGAAAATCACAGAGCCAGAGTTAATCTTACCCGGAGCTTTCAGCATTTGATTGATGCTATACGCCAATGTACTCTTGCCGCAACCGGATTCACCAGCCAAACCAAGCATCTCACCGCGACGCAATTCGAATGTAGCGTTCTGCACGGCGTGCACCGGATCATCCGTATCGTAGATAACGTCGAGGTTATCGACCGAAAGCAGGATATCAGAATTCTGAGTCGCCATCGTGTTCACCCTTTCTTTCCCTTGCTTTTCTTGGTAGGCTTACGTAGTCGCGGATTGATGACTTCATCGATGGAGAAATTAATGAAGGACAATCCGGCGCCGATGATAGCGATCATCAGTCCCGGTGGCAGGAACCACCACCATGCGCCCGTGTTCAGAGCAGAACCGTTCTGCGCGTAATACAGCATGGTTCCCAGCGAGAAGGATTGGGTCGACCCCAGGCCAATGAAGGACAACGAAGACTCACTCAGGATTGCCATAATAACGGAGAACACAAACTGCGATCCCATCACAGGCAACAGATTAGGCAGAATTTCAACGGTAATCACGCGCCACGGACGTTCACCTGCAATTTTTGCGGCAAGAACATAATCACGCCCACGCATCGACAATGTTTGCGCCCGCAGTACACGGGCACCGCCAGCCCATGCGGTGATTGAAATAACAATGACCAACATCATCGTGCCCTTGGAAGGCATCAATGCAGAAATCACGATGGTCAGAGGCAACCCCGGAATCACCAGCATGATATTGGTAATCAGAGAGAACAAATCATCCCAAATTCCGCCAATATATGTGCCCAAAACACCGAAAATGAACGACATCGCAGTTGCAATCAAGCCAACAGCAAAGCCAATAATCAGAGAGCCACGGACAGAATAGCCAAGCTGAGTGAAAACATCCTGGCCAGACTGCGTAGTGCCCAACCAATGCTGGGCAGATGGCGCAGACAAGCCAATGTCATTGATCTTATTAGGATCCTTCGTGAAGATAGGAACAATAATGGCGAACAAAACCATTGCGATCACAATGGTTAATCCAGCCGTCAATTTTGCAGAACGCTCAGGAAGAACTCGCTTGAGAGAATCCAAAGCGGAGCGACGATGTTTAGCTTGGCTACGAGCCACAGCAGCAGAAGAATTTGTTGCAGACATATTTAACCTCAATCCTGTTGCCGCGTACGTGGATCGATAATGCCGTAAAGCAAATCAATGATAAAGTTCACGACTAGAACAGTAACGGTAATAATCAGGAAGATACCTTGCATCAGCGCGTAATCGTTACTGGTCACCGCTTGCAAAAGCATCTGACCAACACCTGGATAGGAGAACACCTGTTCAGTAAGCAGCGATCCGCCCACCACTGCACCGATAGACGTGCCAAAGCCAGAAATGGATGGCAACACTGCATTACGAGCTGCGTAGCACATCATAATGCGTTTAGGACTTAAGCCCTTGGCCTCAGCAGTAACAATGTAGTCCTCAGACAACGTGGAGACCATCATATTACGCATACCGACAACCCCCATGCCCAGAGAGCTGACAAGAATCGTCAAGGCCGGCAAGATTGCATACTTCACTGCGCTCGAGAAGAATTCCCAAGTGAAGCCGGGCACAACCTCACGATAATTGTATCCGCCTGACTGAGGGAACCAATGCAGCGTACGGGCAAACACCCAAATGAAGATGAGTGCAAGCCAGAAGTAAGGAACAGCTTGGAAAATGGTGGACACAGGGGAAATGATGTTATCAAAAGCGCCACCACGACGCCAACCAGCCCAGATACCAAGAGCCTGTTGAATAAAGAACGATATAATCGTGGTTGTGCCGACAAGACAAATGGTCCAAGGCAGTGCAGAAGCAATGGACGTTGTAACTTGGTTGGGGAAATACGTTACAGATACGCCCCAGTTGCCGGTGAAGATATTCTTCAGATAATCAATATACTGCTGGAAGATGTTGCCTCCACCTTGTCCCAGCATTGCAGTAATCGCTTCCCTTGTTTCGGGTGCAACAGTACCACCTCGCGATGCAAGCCTGGTAAGAACAGCTGAAACCGGATCACCTGGCATCAGTCGCGGGATGGCAAAGTTCAATGTCAAAGCCGCAAACAATGCAACAAGGTAAAATCCTATCTTTTTCAGGTAGAACCTCATCGTTACCTCATTTCTACATGGAAAAATGGTGCACAAAGCGCACATCTAAAACGCCTTGTGCACCGTTGATTCATAAAATCCGTCAGGTTACTTCTTAACCTTCAGGTTCTTCAGAACAATGCCCAAATCAGGATTTGCCCAAGTCTGCGGATTAGCATAGACGTTATCGTTTGTCGGCCAACCGGTAACCTTATCGCTCCACATTTCACTCAAACCGGATTGGCGCAGAATCGGGATATACGGCATGTCCTCAAACACCTGAGTCTGAATCTTCTCATATTCAGACTTCTTGGTCGCCACATCAGTGGTGGCATTGATGACATTAAGAGCATCATCCACGGTCTTATTGCTGTAGCGAGCGTAATTAGGCCAAGCGCTTTTACCCACTGCAGCCGTATTGGCAGTGGCATAGAACTGGTTGTAGAACATCCATGGTTCGGCACCTGCGACCCACAGACCATAAATGGACATTTCAAACTGACCCTGCTGCATCGCCTGAGTCCATTCATTAGAAGACATTTGGTCCGCATGCAGATCAATACCGATTTTTGCCAGCTGCTGCGAGGCGACGTTAATCGCGTTAATCCAGTCAGAGACATCACTCATAACAGCGACTTTGATGCTCAGCTTAACTCCGTCCTTCTGATAGATGCCGTCATCACCCTTCGTATAGCCGGCGTCCTCCAGTATCTTGACGGCTTCATCCGTACGTCCTTTACCCGGAATAGGTGAATCCGGGACGTCATCCGAAGCGTACTTGGTGAACTGTCCATACGGATACAGAGAACCAGCCAGCTCACTGTACTGGCCATTCAGAGCAAGTTTATTAATCTGATTACGATCAAGAGCGTAATAGATAGCCTTGCGCACTGCCGGATCAGTGATAGGACCACTGCAGCCGAGTTCTTTGTTCGAACAGGTCATGAATGCCATCTGACTAGAAGGAACGTCAACCGTCTGAATATCAGGATATCCCGACAGCACATCATCCATATTCGGGAAAATCGCAGACATCCAGTCCACATCGCCAGCGGTCAAGGCATTTTGAGAAGCTTGGGTGCCACCGGTGATCAGAACATAACGGACGCCATCAATTTCAGGCTTACCTTCATCCCAGTAGTACGGATTCTTCTTAAACGTGTAAGCGGTTGGGGAAAAGTTCCCGCCCTTAACTGTGAAAGGCCCAGAGCCAACAGCGTCTTTATTGGTATAGGTTACCGGATCATCGATCTTTTCCCACACATGCTTCGGGACAATCATCGTGCCGGACAGATACGACAGAGCATTCACCGACTCAGGCTTGTCCAAAGTGATACGAACTTCCGTATCGCTAAGGGCCTTGACAGAGCCAGCAAAGCCACCGGTATTCAAAGCCTTGTTGGAATTAAGGAGGTTGAATGTGTATGCAACATCTTCGGCAGTGTAAGGTTCGCCATCAGACCACTTTTCACCGTCACGAATCGTTACATCAATAGTTTTCGCATCGTCACTGATAGTGTAGGATTTACCCATTAGCGGTTCCAGCTTAGTAGGGTCGTCCTTAAGGTTGTTCATATAGAACAATGGCTCGTACAGAGCACCGACCACACCGGTCAAAGCTGTAGAAGAGAACGGATTATAATTCAACGACGCCTGCGAAGTTGAATTCATAACACTGTTGATAATGACTCCGTCCTTCGCGGTGCTATTAGTACCTCCGCCGCACGCAGCCATTGAAACGGCCGCTACACCAGCGCAAACAGCAGCAAGCACTCGCTTCCAAGTTCTTGACTTCATCATGTCTTTCTCCTTTGGTGACATGTATGAACACACATCTTCATGTTTCGTAAATGCTTTAGCATTTCAGTCAAAGCATTGCTTGATTATATGACTTGATTTTCAAGAAAGTCAAGTCACTTAACTAAATACTTAAAATTTTTGTTACGAAAGTTCTATATGCAAATATTTACGAAACTTTCGAATAGATTTAAGTATTCCAAAAGCAGGAAATTACAGGCTTCCGCCCAAACACGATTAACTGCGAAAACTATTTACGCTGTCCCCGGCAATAGCGTTATCATCGATGCTTCATTGGCCGACAAACTGACACTGTGCTGGGGAGAGCTCTCTCACTGCGCCACTCGCACGCCCGGTTCCGTGACCGCCATGGCAATCGTGCCGACAAGCCTTCACCCGATATATCGAACCTCCCGGCTCCAAGATGTCAAAAGGCACGTCGCCCGTGCAGACCAATCCCCCTCCCGTATGGATGAAGGAGATCTCAATGCCGTCATCCTTGTGAATCGCCATGACAGGAAGCGGCCCCATCGGCTCGCAATCACGTCCATAAACCAACGACTCGGCAGCCGTTGTCAAGCGCTGCGCGATATGGCGCTTATCCAAAGGATGCAGGTCATTGTCCTCTCCATATCCGATCGTCACCACCATCGCCGTGTTCCGCAACGTCAAAGCGCGCCGTTGTTTATCACGCAGCCTTGGCCAATCGCAATCGGGTTCCAAAGTACAGTTCGGCAATTGGGCGAATATGAATGGTAGTTCCGGACGCTTGAACAGCGCACGCCACTCCTGGATCAGCGACATCAACGGCTGCGCATAGCCATAAGACGCATGGGCGTTGGACTCCCTCTGACTCCGCCGATAAAGGGCTTCCAGCGATTGCCGGAAGCCCTTTTGCATATCGGCTTAGCGCGCCAAGCGCTCAGCTGCGGAAGCGATCGCCTCGTCGCTGGCGGTGGCGGAGAAACGCAGACATTCCGGCGCACCATAGAACTCGCCGGGGCTGGCGATGATGCCGATCTTGGCAAGCTGCTCCATATCGGTCCAGCAATCGCCCGACTTGGCTCTCACCCACACATACAATGCACCATCCGGCATGTCGGTGCAGTATCCGTAAGCACGCAACGCGCTCACCAACACGCCGAGACGTTCCCGATAGCGCGCATGCTGAACCTTGACGGATTCCAGATCACGCAGTCCGGCAGCCATCGCAGCCTGCACCGGACCGGGAATAATCTGACCAATCTGCTTGCGATATGCACTCATCGATGCAATCAAAGACTCATCTCCGGCAATGAACGCGGTACGATACCCAGCCATATTGCTCTGCTTGCTCAACGAATACAGCACCAGCACGCCCTCGGCGGAGCCCAAACACACATCGTCGCAAAGCGCGCACGGCGTCGACGCAAGTGAATCAGCTTCACCTTCAGCGCCATTCACAGCACCCCTCCACTGCATCAGCGCATAACATTCGTCGGAAAGCACCACCGCGCCGATCTCACGCGCAGCTGCGACAATGCCAGCCATCCGCTCGGCCGAATACACCTCGCCCGTCGGATTGCAAGGGGAATTCACCCACACCGCTTTGACGCCAGGCACATTGCGCCACGACGCAACATCAGCCACATCGTCGACCTTAAGCACCTGCGCTCCAGCCAACTGCGTGCCGATCTCATACGTCGGGTACGAAACCTTCGGCTGCACCACAACATCATCCTCACCGAAATGCAGTAGCGACGCCATCAACGCAACACCCTCTTTGGAGCCGACTGTAGGCACCACATCAGCATGGATCGCCTGCAAATCAACATTGCGAGTCGCCGAAAACCATTCAGCAATCGCAGCACGTAAATCGGCAGTACCTGCAGTAGCCGGATATCCATACGCATTCGGATCATTCGCCGCCACTGCGAGCGCCTTGCGCACCGAGTCGGGCACGGGATCGACGGGAGATCCCACGGACAGGTCGATCATGCCTCCGAACGCGGCTTTTGCCGTGCGCTTGTATGCTGCGATACGCGACCAATCGTATGGCGAAGAAAACTCATGAAAGCCCATCGTGAAAACTCCTTATAATCCTCTATAAACAAAAAATATGCGGCCTCTTCCAACGGGAAAAGGCCGCTTTCAAATGCCGATCACTGATTTTGCGGCGGCAGAGCAGCTACCTGCTCCGGATCCTTGCCGATCGGGCCGGCTGCGGAAGCGCCGCCCATATCGCCGACTTCAGCGAAGAAGCTGACTGCGGCATCCTTGTACCAGGCCCACTCGTCTGGCAGATCATCTTCATAGAAGATGGCTTCAGTCGGGCACACCGGTTCGCATGCGCCGCAATCCACGCATTCGTTCGGATTGATGTACAGGGAACGGGAGCCTTCGTAGATGCAATCGACCGGGCACTCGTCCACACAGGCCTTGTCTTTGACATCGACGCACGGCTGAGCGACAACGTATGGCATGGTTACCTCCTTAACACTTACCGTTCAAGACTACTCTTGATTGCCAACTTCCAGCTCTCCCGTACCAAGTCGGGCGTGGCGGTAGCCGTAGCCGAAGTAGATGCAGAAGCCGACCGCAAGCCAGACCACGAATCGAATCCAGGTGAGCACGCTCAGGTTGAGCATGAGCCAGATGTTGGCGAGCGCGATGAGGATAGGCACCCATGGATTGCCGGGGATTTTGAAGACTCGCTTCAGGTCGGGGCGCTTCTTGCGCATGATCGGAATAGAGATTGAAACAAGGGTGAATGCCGACAGCGTGCCGATGTTCACCATGTCGGCAAGGATACTGACGTTGCAGCTGGCTGCGATGAGTGCCATGACCACGCCGACGGCAATCTGCAGACGCACTGGAGTGCCGTGCTTGCCTGTGTGACTGAGCGAGCGCGGCAGCAGGCCATCTCGGCTCATGGCGAACACCACGCGGGTCAGGCCGAGCAGCAGCACCATGACCACGGTGGCCAGGCCGATCACAATGCCAAAACTGATGATTTTGGCGGCCCAGTCAGCGCCGACCATTTCGAATGCCGTGGCAAGCGACGGATCTTTCTGCTTGGCGAGGTCTTTGTAGGAGACCATGCCGGTGGTGACGATGGCGACGAGGGTGTAGAGCACGATGATCAATCCCATGCCCACGCCGATGCCCAGAGGAACGTTCTTCTTCGGATTGACGGTTTCTTCGGAGGTGGTGGCGACCACATCAAAGCCGAGGAACGCGAAGAAAACGAGCGCGGCTCCGGAGATGATGCCGGCAACGCCGTAAATGCTGGGGGTCATGCCGGTGGCCCACTGCCACAATGGCTGTTCCATGGTTGCGGCCAACCCGGATCCGGTGGCGGTCGCCGGTTCGCTCGGTGGAATGAATGGGGTGAAGTTCTCGGCCTTGACGTAGAAGAATCCGACGATTACCACGAATAGCACGATGGCGATTTTCAGCATGGTAAGCGCGCCGTCGACCCGTGCGCCGATTTTCGTGCCGCACACCAAGAGTGCCGTGAAGAAAGCTACGACGATGATTGGCGCGAAATCGAAATTGAATGATCCGATGGTGACGTTGGTATTGATATTCCATCCGACAAGTCGGAAGAAATCGTTGAGATAGACGCCCCAATATTTGGAGACGACGGAGCCTGCCATCAGCATTTCAAGGATCAAATCCCAGCCGATCACCCACGCGACGATCTCACCGACGGTGGTGTAGGTGAAGGTGTAGGCGGATCCCGCAACCGGAATCATGGACGCGAATTCGGCGTAGCACATTACGGCCGCCCCGCATACCACGCCGGCGATGAGGAAACTGATGATCACGGCCGGACCCGCATGGAAGGCTGCCGCCTGCGCGCCGATGGAAAAGATACCCGCGCCGACGGCCACGGCCACGCCCATAATGGCCAAATCCCACCAGGTCAGGTCTCGTTTCAGGGAGCGCCCCGACTCCTCTGTTTCCGCCAGCGTCTGCTCGACGGATTTCTTACGTAATACGTTCATTGCGTTTCCCTTCTCCCTTCGTTCTTACGTTTACTTAAGGCTCATGCCGATGACGACCGGTTCGGGAACGAGACGAATGCCGAATGCCCGTTCAACGCCATCCTGCACGGTTTTGGCAAGTTCCGCGATATCTGCAGCTGTGGCTCCGCCGCGGTTGGTCAATGCCAGCGTATGCATGGTCGAAAGCCCCGCTGCGGCATTTCCGCTGGTTTTGTAGCCCTTATGGAATCCCGCATGATCGATAAGCCATGCCGCGGATGTTTTGACGCCCGGCGTGCCATCCGGCAAGGTCGCGTCGAATCGTGGCGCGTCTTCGGGAAGCTTTGCCGCTTGTTCTTTGGTGAGAATCGGATTCATGAAGAAGCTGCCGCAGCTGTGGCGATTGTAGTCGGGTTCATCGTTGCCTGTCTGCGTGCGCTGTGCGTCATGCGCGATGGCGACCAGTTCGCTCTTTTTGGTGCCTCGCATGGCTTCGGTCAGATATCGATGGGAATCTTCAAGCATGCCTTTGGAGGCGCGTACTTTCAACACGGCGTTGCGAATATCCGCGGTCGCCATACGGTCGCCCACTTCCACGCCCAATGCTTTGGCGAGCTGGCCGTAGCCAACTACGCCGGTTTCGCTGTGATGCAGCGCGAAAGTAACGGACAACACCACGTAGCGCGGTGTCGGGAAGAAGTCGGCCGCAGGCGTTGCCGGAGCGCTGTACATGCTCGCTTTGAGCGCGCTCATGCGATAGCCGAAATGAAGTTCCTGATTGGTGAGCTCCTTGGTCTGCTTGTTTTTGCGATCCCAGACCTCCACGCTTTCGACGCTGGATGCGACTTCCTGGCCGTATGCGCCGATATTCTGCACGACCGACGCGCCGACAGTGCCTGGAATGCCGGAGAGTCCTTCCACGCCCTCCAAGCCGAGGTTGACGCAGTAGTCGACGAAATCATCCCAATTGCAACCCGCTTCGGCGTTGACATGCACGATTGTTTCGCCGTTTTCGACGGGAGCCGCCTCATCAAGCACGCTTACGGCGTGTCGCGCATCACGCACCACGACACCATCGAACGGCGTGTCGGCCACGAGCATATTGGATCCGCCGCCGATCACGCACAGCGGCAATCCTTTGGCGTCGGCATCCTCGACGGCTTCGATAACGCCGACACGCGAGGTCGGTTCGATAAAGGATGCGATTGGCCCACCTACGGCGATGGTCGTGAGATCTGCGAAATTGGTCATGATGTTTAGCTTAGCGTGCGGGGAAGGCAGTTGGAAAGGTGTCAAGAAAAGGTTGAAAGAACACAAAAAACCCGACCATATTGGTCGGGTTTCATAAAGCTTTGAACTCGCTCAGCGGGTCTCGCGATGCACGGTCTGCTTGCCGCAGCGGGAGCAGAACTTCTTCAGCTCAAGACGATCCGGCGTGTTACGGCGGTTCTTCGTCGTGATGTAGTTACGCTCCTTGCACTCGGTGCATGCCAGCGTGATGCCCGGACGAATGTCGGCGCTCTTGCTTGCCATTTAAGTTCACCTCTTGTGGTTCGTTGCTATGCCGACGTTCCGTCGACCTTTGTAGCGAGAAAGAGACTCGAACTCTTGACCTTACGATTATGAGTCGTACGCTCTAGCCAGCTGAGCTATCCCGCCATGAGAGCCTCGAGTGAGAATCGGACTCACGACCTCTTCCTTACCAAGGAAGTGCTCTACCACTGAGCTATCGAGGCGTGGCGGATAGTGGATTCGAACCACTGAAGCACGAGGCGACTGATTTACAGTCAGTTCCCTTTGACCGCTTGGGAAATCCGCCGTGCTGCCTGTTTGGTTGAACCCCAACCGGCAACCCGTTTAGTATGCCACAGATCATGCGATTAACGCAAATACGGCGTGTCGCGGAAGCCAAAAAGTCTCAAAATCGTTGAAATTCCAACGATTTCTCACTATCAGCCACATGTCGGTGTCAATCAGAGCAAATCCTCCCGAAAAAAATTCCAAAAAGAAAAAACACGAGTATTTCTTCCGAACCTTCCCTGCAGACCATCTGAACAGCGACGCCAACACCAGCACGCCAACGCCAATGAACACGGCATACATCGGCCGCGCACGGCCTATTGCAGGAACCCCAAGTGCTTGAAATCAACAAGACCCCGCCAACGCAACGATTGTTCACCAATCGTTCGCTGACGGGGTCTTCAAACAGCTACGCGCTACGCTCAGCCGAGAATGGCCAGAATATCGCGGGCGGAGACGATCAGGTAATCCTCACCCTGATAGTGCACCTCGGTGCCGCCATACTTGGAGTACAGCACCTTGTCGCCGACCTTGACGTCGACCGGAATGCGCTCGCCGGCGTCGTTGCGACGGCCCGGACCGACAGCCAGGACTTCACCCTGCTGCGGCTTCTCCTTGGCATTGTCCGGAATGAACAGACCGGATGCGGTCTGGGTTTCAGCTTCCGCCTGCTTGACGATGATCTTGTCTTCCAACGGTGTGAGTGAGATCGACACTGTGGACCTCCTCTTTCTAAGAGAAATCGTTACTTACCGCGCCGGGACCCGCTAGCAAGAGGCTGACGATCACTTACGGCGTCGTCCTTTCGCGCTG
>OGZF01000646.1_pt1 | contig 28918 bp, 28 predicted proteins | sample 1576771 | NCBI WGS metagenome assembly OGZF01 (sample SAMEA3541536, study PRJEB24748) | human gut metagenome | biome: human gut; feature: human-associated habitat; material: faeces | place: China | collected 2012
GTAATTACTCTCTTCTTAGCAGATTTAATGTTAGCCAATCCGTACACCTCCAAATCATAATTCAATAATAATATCTGTTTCGCATTAAAGCCGGACACGGACGATCTAATGTAAACATACTCACACATTTTATAGTACAAACATCTATATGTCAAGAACTAAATGAAGATTTTGGTATAAAAATTTCGTTTTTCTGCACAATATGTTGGGGAGGTGATGTGAAAAATGGATAATATAGTTGTAAGAACTGACCTTGCAGTAGAAGCAAATGAAGAAGCAATGAATGGAACAGGAAAGCTGCGGGGGATAAGATTAAGAGAAAGCAAAAAATCAAGGATGGGTGTGAAAGTCACAGAATTGCAGGTGACAAATCATTTGGGCGAAGCCGCGATAGGAAGACCCAAAGGAACTTATCTTACTATAGAGGCAGATGATATTACAGGTGGGGACGAAGAATATGCAAAAGAGGTTATATCGACACTGGCAGGCTATATATTTAAGCTCTTAAAGCGCATGAATAAAAATGTCAAACCAGAAAAGCTTCTTGTCATAGGGCTTGGAAACAGAAATATAACATCAGATTCATTAGGCCCTGAGGTTGTAGATAACATTAGTATTAATATAAGTGATGGAGAGGAGACAGGAGTATGCACACTTAGTCCGGGAGTTATGGCACAGACAGGTATTGAGACTGCCGGAATTATTAAAGGTGTTGTAAGCCAGATAAAGCCGGATGTATGCATAGCAATAGACGCTCTTGCTGCAAGAAGTGTTAACAGATTAAATAGTACCATACAGCTTTCTGACCAGGGAATTAATCCCGGCTCAGGTGTTGGAAATCACAGAATAGGAATAACAAAAGATAATATAGGTGTTCCGGTGCTTGCAATTGGAGTGCCTACTGTTATAGACGCGGAAGGCATTATTCAGGGAGCAGGAAAAATGTATGTAACCCCAAAGGACATTGATTCAGACATTAGAAACATAAGTATCATAATATCCAAAGCAATTAACCGTGTTGGTGTTCATATTCATGGCTGATGTGAATACAATATAATGGTAATGCAAAGCAAGGAGGATGTATGAGTGATAGAAAGTACAGGCCTGTGTATATGTTTATATTCATGGGCTTAATGCTTATGGTAATAATGATGAATTATAGTTTTAATCTAATATATTATATTCAGAACAGAATTTATGAAAATGCAGTTAAGACATTGTTTCCTGTAGAAACATATTTTGAAGACAATTATGATGAAAATGCAGGTTCTGTGTGGGTTGATTCGGAATATATGTTTAGCATGGCTGAGGAGGATAAAAAACCTGCTACACAGACGGATGAGGGGGTCGTGGAGGCAGGTGCTGCAGTCTGCCCCTGGCCTTTACAGGAAAATGCAGCTGGAAATGTTTATAATATTGCAGATTTAAAGAATTATGATTTTCTTATGAAGTTCTATACGGTCACATCCATCACAAGCCTGACAACACAGATAATGCGTCCAGAGGAATTTCTGGCAAAAGACCTGTCGTTGGAGAAAAATGCAGATTTACCGCAGATACTTATATTTCACACACATTCACAGGAGGGATTTGTGGATACAGTTGAAGGAGATACATCTACAACAATAGTCGGTGTTGGAGATTATCTCACGGATATACTCACTAATACATATGGTTACAATGTTTATCATGATACAAGTGTGTATGATTATGTTGATGGAAAGCTTGACAGAAGCAAGGCTTATACATATGCAGAAGAAAATGTGGCAAAAATACTGGAAGAAAATCCGTCAATTGAGGTTGTAATAGACCTTCACAGGGATGGGGTTCCGGATACTACAAGACTTGTAACTGAAGAAAAAGGTGTAACAATGTCAAAGGTAATGTTTTTTAATGGAATAAGCTACAGCAAGGCAAAAGGAGATATAGGCTATCTTTACAATGCCAACAGGGATGACAATCTGGCAATGAGTCTTCAGATGTATCTTTTAGGAGAAGCGTATTATCCCGGGCTGTTACGGAATATTTATATTAATGCATATCGTTACTGTCTGCATATGAAGGGCAGGTCGATGCTTATAGAAGCAGGAGCACAGACTAATACAAGTACAGAGGTTAAAAATGCGATGATACCAGTGGCAGATATGCTTGACAGATTGTTGAGGGGTGAGAAGGCGTATACACAGTGACGCGAAGCGCATCTTGTTTTTACCTCACATTTTCCCTATAATGGGCGGTGGAGATATCCTGTCGCCCATTCCACCACACACGATAGTGTAAAATGGCATATGAAATTAATGTATGAATGGGGCAAAAACCTATTAAAGCTGATAAAGGTGATGAAATAGTAGGTAAAGGAGGTAAAATATGAGTAACAACATTTTAGCACATTTACAGCCACAAGCTGTCTTTAAATATTTTGAACAGATATGTGCAATTCCACATGGTTCTGGTAATGTGAAGCAAATAAGTGATTATCTGTGTGAATTTGCAAAAGAAAGGAATCTGTGGTTTAAGCAGGACGAAAGTTATAATGTAATAATCAAGAAACCTGCCAGTGATAGTGAAAGCAAGGCGGCACCTGTTATTTTGCAGGGACATATTGATATGGTTGCCGTCAAAACGAATGATAAGGTTAAAGATATGGAAAAAGAAGGTCTTGATCTTTATATAGATGATGGCTATGTCAAGGCTGACAGGACAACCTTAGGTGCAGATGATGGAATTGCAGTTGCGTATGCGCTTGCTATATTAGACAGCAAGGATATGTGTCATCCGTCGATTGAGGCTGTGTTTACGGTAGACGAGGAAATTGGAATGCTTGGCGCAGAGGCAATTAATACTGACTGTCTTGAAAGCAAAATTATGCTTAATATAGATTCTGAGGAGGAGGGAATATTCCTTTCAGGATGTGCAGGAGGAGCAACTTTAAAGGCTTCTTATCCATTGAAAAAATCGGACATTACAGGAACACAGATGTCTATTAAAATTAATGATCTTACAAGCGGACATTCTGGAACAGATATAATATGCCAGAGAGCTAATGCTAATATTCTGATGGGACGTCTTCTTTTTTCTGTTAAAGAATATGTGAATATTGTAAGCATGTCGGGTGGTGAAAAAGATAATTCTATAGCTCCATTTGCTGATGCGGTTATAATGACACAGGAAGCAGATAAGGTTACGGAGCTTCTCAACAATACTGCAAATGTTTTGAAAGAGGAGTATTCGGTTACCGACCCACAGCTTACTATCATGGTAAATTGTGAAGGTGAAGGCAGTGCTTTGGCATGTGATGATGCGACAACACAGATGCTTATAAATGTGCTTAATTTTATACCTGATGGTGTTGTTAAGATGAGTAATGATATCAAGGGGCTGGTGCAGACTTCACTTAATCTGGGTGTTACAGAGCTGGCTGAGAAAACATTTGCAGCAACCTACTTAATAAGGAGCAGTTCGCAGAGTGAAAAAGAATATCTTACAGATAAGGTTGGAAAAATGACTGAATATCTTGGTGGAACTTATGAACTTAAAGGTGTTTATCCAGCATGGGAATTTAAGAAGAATTCTGCAATCAGGGATATGTTGTGTGAATCTTATAATAGACTTTTTAATAAAGAGGCTTTGGTGGAAACAATGCATGCAGGTGTTGAATGCGGTATTATGGCTGCAAAGATTGATGACCTTGACTGTGTATCGTTTGGCCCTGATATAATTGATATCCATACTGTAAAAGAAAAATTGGATATTGCTTCGACACAAAGGACATGGGAGCTTATAACTGACGTTTTAAAACAGTTGGCATGAATAATTGAATAATACTATATATTGTGTTAGTCGTATCTGGTAAAATGAGCTGAAAAAAGCTTTTTTTATACCAGATACGACATTTTTTATACCAAATGCGACATAAACTCAACAGAACACGACAAAACATATAGAATACTATATATATTGTTGACAGATATTTGCTATTAATATACTATATTACTTGTACAAAACATTTATTAAATTCCGTGCGCAGGGGGATAGGAAACATTTGAAAGGAAAAGGTATATGGAGTATAAGGAATTTGTGGAATATATTAAGATGAATGCAGGGTATATAGCTGGAGAAGGTGGTAATATTACTATTAATCATGTGATTAAGAATAATGGCTGTGAGATGGATGGGCTTGTTATTATGGAGAAGGGGAAAGACATCGCGCCAACTATATATCTGGACAGCTTTTATGAATTGTATACGAATGGTGAGAATATTAAGAACATAATACGACAGATAGAGCTTATATATGAGCAGAATAAGAATAATGTTACATTTGATGTGAATATTCTTAAACATTTTGACACTATAAAGGACAAGATTGTTTATAAGGTTGTCAATTACAGGAGTAATGAAAAACTGCTCGAACAGGTGCCGCATAAGAGAATACTTGACCTCGCTGTGGTGTTTTACTGTCTGCTTGATAATGAATATGGAAGAAGTGCAACAGCATTAATATATAATAACAATCTGAAAAACTGGAATGTAACTATTGATGATGTGTATAAAGCTGCTTTGAAGAATACACCAGATCTGCTTCACAGTAAGATTAGTTCCATGGCCGCACTTTTTGAAAAATGTGGTGTTAATGTGGATGGGGAGGAAGTTGATTTAAAAGATTATGTTCCGTCTGATATGTATGTGCTTACGAATGAAAGCAAACTGAATGGTGCAGCCTGCATATTATATGAGAATGTATTGTATGATTTTGCGCAGAAGCTGGGAGCAGATCTGTATATACTACCTTCATCAGTGCATGAGGTTATACTTCTTCCCAAGCTTTCGATGTTTGAGAAAGATGAACTTGTTAATATGGTAAAGGAAGTTAATACAGAAGGGGTTGCTGCAGATGAAGTCCTTTCTGATCATGTATATGAATATAACAGAACAGAAAGATTGATAACTATGTAGGGACAGAATAATACAATAATGTACATGATGGGATTCGAACCCACGATCTTCCGCTCCGGAGGCGAACGCTTTATCCAGCTAAGCTACATGTACACAACATATAATAATTTATATGCTTATATACTATACATTATTAAATTAAAACCCGCAACAATTGAATTAATTTTTTTCTTTTGTTAGAATTAATACATCTGTATATTGATTTGAACTTATCAGCAATGAAGATAAGAATTGGAGGAAACATGTCAGAGCGTATTAATAAATATCTCAGTGCCCATGGAGTCTGTTCAAGACGTGAAGCTGACAGAATGATACAGGAAGGACGTATCACAATTGATGGAAGAATTGCAGTTATGGGTGAGATGGTAGAAGACACTACAATTATATGTGTTGATGGCAGAAAGATAGACAGCTGCACACCACCACAGGTAGTCATAGCTTTTAATAAACCTGTAGGAATTGTATGTACAACAACTGATAAACAGGGAAAGAATAACATAGTAGATTTTATTGGATATAAGGAACGCATATATCCTGTGGGCAGATTAGATAAAGAGTCCGATGGTCTTATACTGCTTACTAATGATGGCGACATGATGGACAGGCTGCTTCGTTCCGTTAATGGTCATGAGAAGGAATACATCGTTTCAGTAAATAAACCAATTAATAAAGAATTTATAAAGAGAATGTCAGGGGGAATATATCTTAAGGAACTCGACAGAACTACAAGAAAATGTGTTGTGGAAAAGATATCAGACAAGACATTCAGAATAATTCTTACACAGGGGCTTAACAGACAGATAAGAAGAATGTGTGCGGAATGTGGATATAGTGTAACTAAACTGACAAGAATAAGGATTATGAATGTGGAATTAGGGGATTTAAAGACTGGTGAGTACAGGGAACTTGACGGTAAAGAGCTTAATACACTTTATGAGCAGATATATAAGCAGATAGAAACAGTCAAAATACAGGCTGATAATTAAGGAGCGGATTATGGATTTATTACAGGAATATTCAGAACTTAAGAAGGCGATAGATTATCATATGGACAGATATTACAATCAGGACGAGCCGGAGATAAGCGATTATGAGTATGATAAGCTTATGATAAGGCTTAAAGAGATTGAGAAAGAACATCCGGAATGGGTGACATCTGATTCACCTTCACAGAAGATTGGTGGCACTGTAAAAAGAGAAGCCGGGGTTAAGGTCACACATAATGTACCTATGCTGTCTATTGAAGATGTGTTTTCAGAAGATGCAGTGTGTGCATGGATTGATAAGGTTCATGCCATCCATCCTGACTGCACATTTTCAGTAGAGACAAAAATTGACGGTTTAAGCATGAGCTTAAGATATGTAAAAGAAGCAGATGGGAAGCTGCATTTGCAGTTGGCAGAGACAAGAGGAGATGGTCTTATTGGTGAGGATGTGACAGCTAATGCAAGGGTAGTGGGGGATGTGTTACAGGTTATTGACCTTCCTTATGATTCACTAGAACTTCGTGGCGAAGTGTATATGAGCCATGAAGATTTTGAAAAATATAATGAAGAACAGGAAAGACTTGAGAAAAAAACAGCTGCTAATCCCAGAAATCTTGCGGCTGGAACATTAAGACAGCTTGATACTTCAATTACGAAGAAGCGAGGTCTTAAGATGTTTATCTTTAATGTACAGGACGGACCTGATGAGATTATGGAAAGCCACGGCAGGGGAATGGATATATTAAAGGCAGCAGGTGTACCGGTTGTATATCATAAGATATGTAAGACTAAGGAAGAGGTTGTCAGAGCAATTGACGAGATAGGAAGAATGAGAGAAGAACTTCCATATGACATTGACGGTGCTGTTGTAAAGATTGACCATATCGCATTCAGACAGGAGTTCCCTGCAGGAAGCAAGTATTCAAGCGGTCATATTGCATACAAATATCCACCGGAAGAAAAGGTTATTGTTATGGATGATATTCTTGTAGATGTGGGAAGAACAGGAAAACTTACATTTACAGGGATATTCCATGATCCGGAAACCGGAAAGCCTGCAAGGCTTTGTGGTACAAGTGTATCAAGAGCGACTCTTCATAACCAGGATTATATTACACAGATGAATGTAGGTATTGGTGGGGAATATAAGCTGTTTAAGAGTGGAGAGATTATTCCTAAGCTTAATGGATGTGTAAAGGCACCTGAGCATGTGTTTGAAGCACCAAAGGTATGTCCTGTATGTGGGGAACCTCTTGTACGAGAAGATGACACAGCAGATATAAGATGTGTTAATCCGTCATGTGCAGCACAGTTGTCAAGAACAGTGGCATATTTTACATCTCTTGACTGCATGAATATCATGGGACTTGGTGAAACTCTTGTTGATGCCCTTATAAAAGAAGGATATATACACAATTATGCTGATATATATACATTGAAAGAACACCGAGATGAACTTATTGAGAAGGGAATCATAGGAAAAGAGAAGAATACTGATAAGCTGCTTGCAGCTATTGAGAAGTCTAAACAGAATACACCAGACAGACTGCTTACTGCACTTGGAATAAGAAATGTCGGCAAGAATACAGCCAAGCAGATTATGAATTATTATGATAATCTTATGGCACTTGCTGATGCAGGTGAAGAAGAATTGCAGAATATTCCTGATATAGGCGCAACTACAGCCAAATGTATATATGACTTTTTCCATGATGAAGCTAATATTGAATTAATAGAAAGGTTAAGACAGTCAGGGCTTAATATGCAGATGCCAGAGAAAAAAGAAATATCAGATAAGCTTGCAGGAAAGACGATTGTTGTAACAGGAAGCTTTGATAATTACAGCCGTAAGGATATGGAAGAACTGATTGTTTCTAATGGAGGCAAAGCAACAGGAAGTGTCAGCAAAAAGACTGATTATCTTGTTGCAGGAGAGGCAGCAGGCTCTAAGCTTGATAAGGCTAATTCACTGGGGGTTAAGGTGCTTACGATTGATGAATTTATGGAAATGATAAAGTAAAATAATTTTTTATTCAGTTATTAAAGGTGATATGATATAATCAGACAACAATGATAACAGAAAGAAGGAACAGTAATGCCAATTAAGATTCAGAGTGATTTACCAGCTAAAGCAGAATTGGAAGAAGAGAATATATTCGTCATGGACGAAAACAGAGCTATTTCACAGAATATAAGACCTTTGGAGATAATAGTTCTTAATCTTATGCCTATAAAGCAGGACACAGAATTACAGCTTTTAAGAGGTTTATCTAATACACCTTTACAGATAGATGTTACATTTTTACAGATGTCATCACATGTTTCAAAGAATACCTCAGCTTCACATATTAAGAAGTTTTATCAGACTTTTGAAGAGATTAAGAGCAATAATTATGATGGAATGATTATTACAGGTGCACCTGTTGAGAAGCTTGAATTTGAAGAGGTTAATTACTGGGATGAACTTATAACAGTAATGGAGTGGTCTAAGAAGCATGTTACATCAACAATTCATATATGCTGGGGTGCGCAGGCAGGATTGTATTACCATTATGGTATTAAGAAGGAATTACTTCCGAAGAAGCTGTCAGGTGTGTACAAGCACAGGGTTATGAATAGAAAAGAGCCTTTAGTAAGAGGCTTTGATGATGTATTCATGGCACCACATTCAAGATATACTCAGGCAAGCAGACAGCAGATTCTGGATAATCCAAGACTTAAAGTTCTTGCGGATTCAGATGAAGCAGGAATATATATTGTTTTAGGTGATGGTGGAAAAGAAATATTTGTTATGGGACACCCTGAATATGACAGATTAACTCTTGATCAGGAATATAAGCGTGATATTGATAAAGGAATCGAACCTGAACTTCCGGTTAATTATTATCCAGATGATGACTGTAACAGAAAGCCAATGCTTTCATGGAGAAGCCACGCCAACAACCTCTATACGAACTGGTTGAATTATTATGTATACCAGATAACTCCTTATGACCTTAATGAAAGTTATGATAATTACTGTATTTAAGGGAACTGTAGAATTATTGAAATAAATGGTGTGTATATTTTTGCTCGAAAGAATATATTGTTGATTAGCATAGTTATTATTGAGGTCGGAAATGGTTCCTGACACACTCCTCGGAGTACCTGAGATGATGGATACACCGCCCATCCAATAATAATTATGCTTTTTTATTTATAAGATAGCTGTAATGGGTTTATACAGGAGAACACAATGTCAAAAGAACAAGCACTAGAAGAATTATTAAAAATGATAAAAGAGGGAAATATTACAGATTACGATGCAGAATTAGCTTCATACCGGGATGAAAAGTATGGTTATAAAGATATAGATGAGAATACACAGAGGGTTAATAATAAAGAATAATCAATACATAATGGACTCGTGCTATACATCCCACCCTTTAAAAATCCCCAATCCCATGTTATAATCATTAATCATCAGAAAACGGAGATAAGAACATGAGCGTAGTAACAGAAAAGTCAAAGTGCAGAATTCTTAAATTAGCATCAATGCTTGCGGTAACGATGGGAATTATAATGGCATTTTATGCATTTTATATTATGTCAGAGCTATATTCATTTTCAGCAACAGAGCAGGGAAAGGCATTATATATGGTTGTCAAGCTGCTGAATATAGCATTTATAGCAGTTATTGTGGAAGGAGTTTACTTTGCAATTGCTGGATTTTATGGAATGACAAACATAGGTGCTGTTGATGCAGTTAATAAAATCAAAGTTTATGGAATTGTTATGACTATAGCAGGAGTTGTTGATTTAATAATAGTATTTGTGGTATCTAAGTATTCAATAACTGGTAACATGCTGATTCTTATATGCCTTCCGGTTGTAATAGGAATTATGTATTTAGGTGGCGCATTTTATAATGAGAAGCTTATAAAGAATAATAATGGTGTGGAAGGTGATGGCAATGATTGATCCGAATGGAATAATGCCACTTAATTTCTTCAAATACAAGGGTGTGTATACAGGACAGCACAATGGAATGAGATATATGCTTAAGCAGACAGGAGAAAAGCCTGATTTAAAGCTTTCTGCGTGCGTGTGGCGAGGACCATATGCTTCATGTGCTGTTAAGGAAGAAGATAAGACAACAGAGATATTTGAACTGACAGAAGATGGTCGTCTTGCTGCCGTGGAATGGATAAGGCAGCAGTACGAATCCAGACTTGACTATTGGGAAGCGGCACCGTCTATGAAGGACGCTGTTCCGATTGTTCATGAATAAAGAGAATAATATATACAATGCAGCATATGGCGGCACCGGTAAGCAGGAGAGTGTATTCTTCTGCTTCTTTTATTATAAGACCAAATACAATGCGGCATATAATTCTTGATGAAAATATAGATATGACCGCAATACATAATGGCACAATTATACTGCCAAACGGGTCTGGCTGGATGTTCAACTTCTTGTATATATTAAAAATGTAAAGCAGACTCATGCATATGTTGCTAATAAGAACACCATACAGATAACCGGTTATGCCAAGCTTTGGAATAAGCAGAAATACACAGGCAAGCCGGATGATAATTCCGGTTATATTAATTATGAATGTAAGGGCGGTATGTCCCATGCCATTAGTCACGCTTGTAAGGCTGATTTTTAAGTAGAGGAAAGGACACAGCCATGAAAGAATGCAGGTGTATATGTATACAGAGTCTTCGTGGAACATCATTGCACCTAGGCGCGCACCATAGTTAATGAATAAAAATATGCTTATAATGCCGAGACTCAAACACATGGAAACTGTTCTTTTTACTGTCACAGCAAGATGGTCAGACAGGACATTCGAACTTTCATCAGATACCTTTGGAAGAAGCATAAGTGCAAATGAATTAGCTGCCGTACATGGAAAAAGCACAAGTGGAAGAGCCATTCCTGTAAGTATACCAAACTGGCTTATTGCATCATCTTTTGACAGTCCATGCATGCACAGGATTGCGGGAATAAGAATTGCTTCTGCCCCTTCAAGCAGATGCAGAACAGTCTGATTGGCGTTAATTGGAAATGCATATTTAACAATATATCTGTATTCACGGAGTGAACAGGAGAGCTTCTGCGTCATGCTTTTATTATGAAGGGAACGGAAAAACAGCGGAATAGCACAGTATGTGGCAGCTGCAAATTCACCGAATATATTACCGGTAACTGCGTCAGCAATTGATATTGTTGATACATTTTTTATGCGCACATAAAGTATAATAGTGCCAATACGCACAAGCTGTTCGACAAGCTGCGAGGAGGCTGGCAGAAAAGATTCCTTCTGGCTGTAATAGTAATTAGACAAGCAGTTATGTATGCACATGAATGGCAGAGAGATTGCAGTTATACGGATTATTCCCTCACAGCGGCTTTCCATAAATATATGGTTTGCAATGAAATCGCTGAATATAAGAAATAAAAGCATAACGGCAATTGAAAGAGAAATAGTAATCTTTAATACGCAGAAAAGCCATTTCAGAGATGGAGATGATGCTGAATATTTTGAAACAGCTACAGAAAATCCACTGCAGCATACTGCAAATGCAAGCGCAATAAGAGGTATGCACATCTGGAATAGTCCGACTCCTGCAGCACCTGTATAATTAGTGAGAAGTATCCGAAAATAAAATCCGAGCAGTTTTGATAGAACGCCGGCAATTGTAAGTATTATGGCGGATTTGAATATGCCACCTTTTAAGGATAATTTATTATTCATAGCAGATACCGCAGATAGACTTATTAACAATATATGCCCTGCCTGAATACAATATTATAAGGAATTACAGGGCGGAAATATAATGATATATATGGACAATGCGGCGACAACTGCTGTCAGAAAAGAAGTGGCTGAAGCAATGCTTCCATATCTTTTGGGAGATTATGGAAACCCGTCAGGTGTGTACAGGTTGTCTGAAAAAGCTAAAAATGTTGTTGAGGAATCAAGAGATATTATTGCAGATATAATAAATGCTGACAGAAATGAAATATTTTTCACCTCTGGTGGAACGGAAGGGGATAACTGGGCAGTTAAAGCAGAGAGCCTGAAAAGAAAACAGGGACATATAATAGTAAGTTCAATAGAACACCATGCGGTGACGGAATCGGCACTGTGGCTTAAGAATTATGGAATAGATGTCACATTTGCACCAGTTGATGAGCAGGGAATTGTTAAGCTGGAACAGTTAGAAAAAATGATTAGAAATGATACATTTTTAGTGTCAGTTATGCTTGCTAATAATGAAATTGGAACTATCCAGCCGATAGAAAATGTATGTGAAATTGCGCATGAGTATGGTGCAAAGGTTCATTCTGATGCAGTGGCGGCATTTGGACATATTGATGTTGATGTGAAAAAGCTGGGCGTTGATTTCTTAAATGTAAGCGGACATAAGATATGCGGACCAAAGGGCGTAGGATTTCTGTATGTCAGGGGCGGAAAGCCAGAACGGTTCATGCATGGAGGCGGACAGGAGAACGGACTTAGGGCAGGCACTGAAAATGTAGCCGGGATTGCAGGACTTGCGACGGCGGCAAGAATTGCTTATGAAACACTTTCTGACAGGGCAAGGCAGGAAAAGAAAATCAGCGACTATATGATTAAGAGAATACTAAGAGAAATTCCTTATTCAAGACTTAATGGAAGCAGGGAAATTCGTGTTACGGGCAATATGAATTTCAGTTTTCAGTATGTTAATGGCGGAATGCTGGTTGTAATGCTTAACAAACAGGGAATATGCGCATCTGCAGGTTCAGCGTGTACATCTAATTCAGGAAAGCCTTCACATGTCCTTCTTGCACTTGGACTTGATGAAAAAATAGCAGAAGGTTCACTAAGGCTGACAATTAACCATACAATTACACACAGGGAAGCTGATTATGTGGTTGAGTGTATTAAGAAAGATGTTGCCAGACTGCGGGAATTGGCTTAATATTATTATATCAGACAGTTACGGAGGTTAAAATAATATGTGGTACGAAGAAGCGGTGTTTTATCAGGTATTTCCACTTGGATTTTGTGATGGATTAAGAGACAACGACGGGGTGATGAACAGATGCATATCAGAATTTGCAGACTGGATACCGCATTTGCAGAAGTTAGGAACTGATGCGGTGTATTTTTCTCCAATTTTTGAGAGCGATTATCATGGCTATGATACAAGGGATTACCGTGTGATAGATAAAAGAATAGGAACTAATAAGAATTTTGCAGAGCTTGTGTCAAAGCTGCATGAGGCAGGAATAAAGGTAGTCATTGACGGTGTGTTTAATCATGTCGGAAGGGGATTCTTTGCATTTAAGGATGTATGTGAGAAAAAATGGGATTCTGCCTATAAGGACTGGTTTAACATCAGCTTTGATGGCAATTCACCATATAATGACGGCTTCTGGTATGAGGGCTGGGAAGGATATTACAATCTTGTGAAGCTCAATCTGAATAATCCTGATGTGGTTAATTATCTTATTGAGTCGGTGCGTGGCTGGGTTGATGAATTTGATATTGATGGAATCAGACTTGATGTTGCGTATTGCCTTAACAGGAATTTTATGAAGCGTTTAAGATACGAAACAGACCAGATGAAGCAGGAGTTTTTCCTTGTAGGAGAAATGCTTCATGGTGATTACAACACAATAGTCAATGATGAGTGCCTGCACAGTGCAACTAATTATGAGTGTTATAAGGGGCTGTATTCGAGCTTTAATTCAATGAATATGTTCGAGATTGCACACAGCATAGAAAGGCAGTTTGGAAAAGAGCCATGGTGTCTGTATACAGGAAAACATCTGCTTACATTTGTTGATAACCATGATGTATCAAGAATTGCCAGCACACTTACTAACAAAGCACATCTGCCGCTTATATATGCCCTTATGTTCGGTATGCCGGGAATTCCATGTATATATTATGGAAGTGAATGGGGATGCGAGGCAGTTAAGGGCAGCGGCAATGACAATATTCTGCGTCCGGCATTTGATAAGCCGGAATACAACGAGCTGACTAATACAATAAGTTCATTAGGACAAATGTATCATAACAGCAGGGCTTTAAGCTATGGTGATTACACAAAGAAAGTGCTTACAAACAGACAATATGTATTCAAAAGGGAAGCAGATGGAGAAAAAGTGCTTGTCGCAATTAATGCAGATGAGAATGAATATACAGCTTACTTTGATACAGAATGTGCGGATGCACTTAATCTTATAACAGGAGAGAAAGAAGACTTATCTGGGAAAATAGTTCTTCCGTCTTACAGCTTCAGATTTTACAGATGCATGTAGAAGGTGCAGATAAGATATATGTATATAAAATAAGCCGGAGTTCATCATAATCTGATGAACTCCGGTTTTCTTTCGTTAAATATTGTGTAGTAATTAAACCCTGCGTTCTTAAGCATTTCTGCCACAACATCAAATCTGTATGCAAAATACTTAACTTCGTGTGCATCAGAACCTACAGTTATTATCTCTCCTCCGAGGTCGTGATACATTTTAACAATATCAAGGCAAGGATTAGGTTCAGGCATACCATATTTAAGACCGGCAGTGTTGATTTCAATTCCTTTTCCTTGCTCAATGATTGTTTTAAGAATTAGGCAGATTAAATCGTTAAAATCGTGCCAGTTATATGTGTAAGAATTGGTAGGTATATATCTTGCAATATAATCAAGATGACCATACACATCAAAGTTGTGACAACAGCCAAGATTATCAAGAATACTTTCGTAATAAGTTAAAACAGTATCCTTTGCAGAACGTTTCTCCCAAAACTCAGGGTAGTAGGGATCTTCTCCATATACAAGATGTGACGAGCCTATTATGAAATCAAGCTGCTTTTCAGAATCATAAGCATTAACTCTGTCAGCGACGCTTCTCATAAGTCCCTGTTCAACACCTATGTGAATATTGATTTTATCATTGTATGATTCTTTCAGATTCTGGAAATACTTAATGTATTCCGGAAAATCAAGGTCAAACATGACTTTTCCATCTTCTAAAGGAGCATCAAAGTCATTATGGTCGGTAAAACAGATGTGTTTAAATCCCAGTGAAATAGCATTGTTAACAACATTTACAGGGTTCTCCTCTGAATCAGAAGAGAACATAGTATGTATATGTGAATCTGATAACAGCATATTAATGTCCTCCATCAAATATTAGTCATATGCTTAAATGTCAATATACATTATACATAAACATAATTAATCCGCAATTGATATTTTTGATGTTTATGTAGAACATGTAAACTAATGTAAAATATAGGTAATTTTTCCTTGAAAATGATTATTAGTATTGATATTATTAAAAAGACAGCGTATAAATTCTGATTATGTGAATGCGCATAGATGTAGAAGTACCAACTACGCTGTCCGACCTTGACTTTTATGCGCAGATAGGAGCTTTCGTGAGTTTTGAATTGATACACATTGTGATTATTCTTCTCGGAGGAATAGCGCTTTTCCTTTTTGGAATGCAGCTTATGGGAGATGGATTAAAGAAAGTGGCTGGTGGCAAACTGGAAGTTATTCTGTATAGATTAAGTAATACACCTCTTAAGGGAGTACTGCTTGGTACAGGTGTTACGGCAATTATCCAGTCATCGTCGGCAACTTCTGTTATGGTTGTTGGTTTTGTTAATGCCGGTATGATTAAAATGAAACAGGCTATCGGTATTATTATGGGCGCAATTATAGGTACATCTGTTACTGGATGGGTATTATGTCTTTCTGATATCAGTGGTGGTGCCGGATGGGTAGACTTACTTTCAACAGAGGTTCTTGCTGCTGTTATTGGTGTTATCGGAATCATGTTTAGGATGTTCTGTAAGAACCCTACAAAAAAGCATATAGGTGATATTATGATAGGTTTCTGTATCCTTATGGTAGGAATGCAGAACATGAGTGCAGCAGTTGCACCATTAAGATCTGAGCCGGCATTTATTGATATGCTTACCAAGTTTTCTAATCCATTTATAGGAATACTTATAGGACTTTTGGTTACTGCCGTTTTGCAGAGTGCATCTGCTACAGTTGGTATTCTTCAGGCTTTATCAGTTACAGGAGCTATTTCATTTTCAGTAGCACTGCCTATTATAATGGGTATTGCTGTCGGAGCTGCCATGCCTGTTATCATTTCTTCATTTGGTGCGACTACAGATGGTAAGAGAACAGCATTTGTATATCTTCTTGTTGATGCACTTGGTGCTTTAATATGGGCAGTAGTATTTTATAGTATTAATCATTTTGTGCATTTTTCATTTATGGACAGAACGATGACAACTGTTTCGATAGCATTTGTGAACTCATTATTCAGAGTTGCAACAGTTGCTGTACTGTTTCCATTCATCAGATTCCTTGAAAAGATGGTATGTGCAATTTTCAAGGAGGTTGTTGATGAGGAAGATAAAGATATTGTTGAAATCAGTGTACTTGATGACAGATTTATTGCTCATCCTACAGTTGCTATTGAACAGGCTAAGACAGTTCTTTGTTCAATGGCACATATGGCACAGAAAAATCTTATTCGTTCCATGGAACTACTGGATACATTTTCGCAGGAAAAATATGACAAGATTCAGAGAAGAGAAGATAAGGTTGACAGATATGAAGATAAGCTTGGAACTTATCTTGTAAAGATTACACAGCAGGAGCTTACTTCTGGACAGAACAAGGAGGTCTCAAAGCTTCTCCATACAATTTCTGATTTTGAGAGAATAAGTGACCATGCTGTTAACATATCACAGGCAGCAGCAGAACTGTTTAATGAAAAGCTTAGGTTTTCTGATTGTGCTGTTGAAGATGTTGAACTGATGTCATTAATTATGAAAGAAATAGTTGGAAATGTAATAGATGCATTTGAACAGAACAAGGTAGAATATGCCTATAAGACAGAGCCGTTAGAAGAACTCGTTGACATATATTGTGATGAAATGAAGATGAATCATGTCAAGCGTGTCCAGAAAGGTGAATGTACACTTCATCAGGGCTTTATATTTAATGATCTGCTTACAGATTTTGAGAGAATTGCTGACCATTGTTCTAACGTGGCAGTTGCGATTATTGAGCTTGAGTTAAATGTGTTTGATACACATGAGTATCTTATTAATCTCAAGAAGGATAACGGAACTAATTTTGATAAATATTTTGAGGAATACAAAGAAATGTTTCCTTTAAGTCAGTATTAAGCGGGGATTAGCGTTAAGTAAACAATATTGGATACAGAATTTGTTAAAATTTCGTCAAAATGACTAATTGATAATGAGTTATTATTGAAAAAAGTGCAAAAATGTAAAAAATGGGAAGAAAGCCTTGATATTTAGCTTCTTCTTATGTAAAATACATGGTAGTTGAAATTTTAACAAACTATGTTATAAAAATTCATTTTAGGAGGAATTGTTTTTATGTCAGTAAAAGTTGCAATCAATGGTTTTGGTCGTATCGGTAGACTTGCATTCAGACAGATGTTTGGTGCAGAAGGATATGAGGTAGTTGCTATTAACGATTTAACAAGCCCTAAGATGCTTGCTCATCTTTTAAAGTATGACTCATCACAGGGAAGATATGTTAACTTCGGTGAGGAAGATCAGGTAACAGCTGATGATGAGGCTGGTACAATCACAGTTAAAGGCAAGACTATCAAGATTTACAAAGAGCCAGATGCTAATAACTGCCCATGGGGAGAGATTGGTGTTGATGTAGTTCTTGAGTGTTCAGGATTCTATACATCTAAGGCTAAGGCACAGGCTCATATTAATGCAGGTGCTAAGAAGGTAGTTATCTCAGCTCCAGCTGGAAACGACCTTAAGACTATCGTTTACAATGTAAACCATGAGACACTTACAGCAGATGATCAGATTATCTCAGCTGCTTCTTGTACAACAAACTGCTTAGCTCCTATGGCTAAGGCTCTTAACGATTGTGCAACAATTGAGTCAGGTATTATGTGTACAATTCATGCTTACACAGGTGACCAGATGATCCTTGACGGACCACAGAGAAAGGGTGACTTAAGAAGATCTAGAGCAGGTGCTTGTAACATCGTTCCTAACTCAACAGGTGCTGCTAAGGCTATCGGTCTTGTTATCCCAGAACTTAATGGAAAGCTTATTGGAGCTGCTCAGAGAGTTCCAACACCTACAGGTTCTACAACAATCCTTAATGCTGTAGTTGCTAAGAAGGTTACAGTTGATGAAGTTAATGCTGCTATGAAGGCTGCTGCAACAGAGTCATTCGGTTACAATACAGAGCAGATTGTATCTAGCGATATCGTTGGTATGAGATTTGGTTCATTATTTGATGCTACTCAGACAATGGTTAATGAACTTCCAAACGGTGGCTGCCAGGTTCAGGTTGTTTCTTGGTATGATAATGAGAACTCATACACAAGCCAGATGGTTAGAACAATTAAGTACTTCGCTGAATTAAACTAATCATTTAGATTGTTTTTGCCGGAGAATGGTATGACTATTCTCCGGTTTTTTATAAAGCTGTATATGTAGCTATTTTATGTATTATATGGAGGATATTAATATGCTTAATAAAAAGTCTATTGATGATATCAATGTAAAGGGCAAAAGAGTATTATGCAGATGTGATTTTAATGTACCATTAGATGGAAGCAGAATTACAGATGAAACAAGACTTGTAGCTGCTCTTCCAACAATCAAGAAGCTTATTGCTGATGGAGGAAAAGTTATTCTTTGTTCACATCTTGGAAAGCCAAAGGGACCAGATGCTGCATTTTCTCTTGCACCAGTTGCAAAGAGACTTTCAGAACTTCTTGGTCAGGAAGTTAAGTTTGCAGCAGATGATACTGTTGTAGGCGATAATGCAAGAGCAGCTGTTGCTGCAATGAATGATGGAGATGTTATTCTTCTTGAAAATACAAGATTCAGACCGGAAGAGACTAAGAACGGTGAAGCATTTTCTAAGGATTTAGCTTCTATTGCAGATGTATTTGTTAATGATGCATTTGGTACAGCTCACAGAGCGCATTGTTCTAACGTAGGTGTTACACAGTATGTTGATACAGCTGTTGTTGGATACCTTATGCAGAAGGAAATTGATTTCCTTGGAAATGCAGTTAATAATCCTGTAAGACCTTTCGTTGCAATTCTTGGAGGTTCAAAGGTTTCTTCTAAGATTTCAGTTATCAATAATCTTCTTGATAAGGTTGACACACTTATTATCGGTGGTGGTATGTCTTATACATTCCAGAAAGCACATGGTGGTAATGTAGGTCAGTCATTAGTAGAGGATGATTATCTTGATTATGCTAAGGATATGATGAAGAAGGCTGAAGAAAAGGGTGTTAAAATGCTTATTCCTATTGATACAGTTGTAGCTAAGGAATTCAGCAATGATTCTCCTTCACATGTTGTAGAAGCAGGACATCAGGCAGATGATGACATGGGTATGGATATTGGACCTAAGACATGTGAGCTTTACAAGGAAGCTTTAAAGGATGCCAAGACTGTAGTATGGAATGGACCAATGGGAGTGTTTGAATTCCCTAATTTTGCAGCAGGAACAATAGCTGTTGCAGAGGAACTTGCACAGCTTAAAGATGCTACAACAATCATCGGTGGTGGTGATTCAGCAGCAGCTGTTAACAACTTAGGATTCGGAGATAAGATGACACACATCTCAACAGGTGGTGGAGCATCTCTTGAATTCCTTGAAGGTAAAGAACTTCCAGGTGTAGTTGCAGCTAACGATAAGTAATTGATTTTACTGACATAGTTATATAATAATATTTTAATCCAGACCTTATTTTTGTTAAGTGGGGTCTGGATTTTTTGTTATTTATTTCACAAACTATACTTGAAATATGTACCAAAGTATGCTATTATTTGTTTTACTAGGATAGTTATATCGGAATATTTAATAGGATTGTCCATATATATGTTATTATGGATAATTTCCTGTGGGGAGGCGTAGAATGAGAAGAAAAGTAATAGCAGGCAATTGGAAGATGAATATGACACCAAGCCAGGCAGTTAAGCTCGTTACTGAATTGAGACCGAATGTTAATAATCCGGATGTTGATGTTGTGTTCTGTGTACCATCCATTGACATTGTACCTGTGGTGGAGGCAGTGAAGGGATCTAATATACATATTGGTGCAGAGAATGTATATTATCAGGAGAAAGGAGCATTTACCGGTGAGTTATCGCCTGAGATGCTTGTTGATGCCGGGGTAAGCCATGTTATAATAGGACATTCAGAAAGAAGAATGTACTTTAATGAAAGCAATACAGTGCTTAATCTCAAGATGCATAAGGTACTTGAACATGGAATTATCCCAATTCTTTGTTGTGGAGAGACACTTGAACAGAGAGAAAAAGGGATTACACTTGATTTCGTTAAAGAACAGATAGTAGAAGCATATGTTGGTGTTACTAAAGAGCAGGTGCTTCATACAATAGTTGCTTATGAGCCAATCTGGGCTATTGGAACAGGAAAGGTTGCAACTACAGCGCAGGCACAGGAAGTATGCGGATTTATAAGAACTGTATTCGAAGAGTTATATGATAAAGAAACAGCGGATCAGATAAGGATTCTTTATGGAGGAAGTGTTAATGCTTCTAATGCAGCAGAGCTTTTTGCCCAGCCTGATATTGATGGTGGACTGGTAGGAGGTGCAAGTCTCAAGCCGGATTTTGCGGATATAGTTAATTATAATAAGTAAATAAGCATGAAAAGACCTTGTTTTGATGATAATATTCAAGACAAGGTCTTTGATTTTTTTTACAAATGTGCTATCATGCTATAGGCAATTAATTAGAATACATTTAAAGGAGAATCACATTATGAGTAAAAAACCAGTAGTTTTAATGGTACTTGATGGTTATGGTTTAAATGATAGAACAGAGGGTAATGCTATTGCTATGGCTAACACTCCTGTTATGGATAAGCTTATGAAGGAATGCCCGTTCCAGAAGGGATATGCTTCAGGACTTGCTGTAGGTCTTCCAGACGGACAGATGGGTAATTCAGAAGTTGGTCATATGAATATTGGTGCTGGTAGAATTATTTATCAGGATCTTACAAGAATTACTAAGGATATTGAAGATGGTACATTCTTTAAGAATGAAGAATTACTTGAGGCAATGGAGAACTGCAAGAAGAATGATTCGGATCTTCACCTTTTCGGACTTTTATCAGATGGTGGTGTTCACAGTCATTTAAGCCATGTATATGGACTTTTAGAGATGGCAAAGCAGCAGGGAGTGTCTAAGGTATATGTTCATGCGTTCCTCGACGGAAGAGATACACCTCCAGCTTCAGCTAAGGGATTTGTTGAGACACTTGAGAATAAGATGGCAGAAATCGGAGTTGGTAAGGTCGCATCTTTATCAGGCCGTTACTATGCAATGGACAGAGATAATAACTGGGACAGAGTAGAAAAGGCTTATGATTCACTTGTAACAGGTGATGGCATTAAGGCCGAGTCAGCTACACAGGCACTTCAGGAGTCATATGATAATGGTAAGACAGATGAATTCGTTGAGCCAACAGTTATCTGTAAAGATGGTCAGCCACTTTCATTAGTTAAGGCTAATGATTCTGTTATATTCTTTAACTTCCGTCCAGACCGTGCAAGAGAGATGACTAGGGCGTTCTGCGATGATAAGTTTACAGGATTTGAAAGAAAGACAGGATTTATTCCATTAACATTTGTATGTTTCAAGGATTATGATGAATCAATCCCTAACAAGAAGGTTGCATTCAAGAAAGAGATTATTAAGAACACATTTGGTGAATTCCTTGCTAATCATGGAAAGAAGCAGTTAAGACTTGCTGAGACAGAGAAATATGCACATGTTACATTCTTCTTTAATGGCGGTGTTGAAGATCCTAATGTTGATGAGTTCAGATTACTCGTTAACTCACCTAAGGATGTTGCAACATATGACTTAAAGCCAGAGATGAGTGCTCCGGAAGTAGGTATGGACTTAGTTGAGGCTATAAAGTCTGACAAATATGATGTTATTATTATCAACTTCGCTAATCCTGATATGGTTGGACATACAGGCGTTATTCCAGCAGCAATCAAGGCTGTGGAGAAGGTTGATGAGCTTGTTGGAAAGGCTGTAGATGCAGTAAAGGATGTTGACGGAGTTCTCTTCATCTGCGCAGACCACGGAAATGCTGAGAAGATGATTGATTACGAAACAGGAGCTCCACATACAGCACATACAACTAACCCTGTTCCATTCATTCTTGTTAATTATGATGAGAATTATACACTTCGTGAGGGTGGAAGATTATGTGATATCGCTCCTACACTTATAGAAATTATGGGACTTGAGAAACCAGTTGAGATGACAGGTGAGTCTCTTCTTGTGAAGAAGAACTAATCAAAGGGTTGAAATTAATTTGTTGATTTTTCTTGCACAAAATGTTTATTTGTGATAGAATGACCTATGTTGCCGTATTGGCATAATTATGTAATAAAAAGCGCATGATGCGCAGGAATGAGGATGGTATGAATAAGATAATTCCATTGTTTCATATGTCTGTCGGAGATGTATTAAGAATTGGTTTAATGGGAGTATTTGTAGTAATTTGTATAGCTTTAGCAATAATAATTCTTATGCAGGAAAGTAAGCAGAACGGATTGTCAGGAACAATTAGTGGTGCTGCTGATTCATACTGGGGTAAGAACAAGGGCCGTTCAATGGAAGGCAAGCTTGTTAAGATAACCAAGATTCTTGTAATTCTTTTTGTTGTTATAGCAGTTATACTTAATTTTAATTTCTAAATTACGGACACTCTTAAGAAACGGATAATTTCTTAAGAGTGTTTTTTACTTTTACGAGCAATCTGGTGAAATCCAGATATTTTAATGGTAAGAAAGGGATATAAGGGATATGGAGAAGGATATATTTAAACAGCGAAGACAGATGCTTGCCGATATGATTCTTAATAATGAACTGTATGTTCCAATGAAAGCAAAAGAAATCGCTATGCTTCTCGATATTCCGAAAGCTAAGCGTTCAGAGCTTATGGAAGTGCTTGACAGTCTTGTTGCAGATGGAACAATAGGTGTATCAAAGAAGGGTAAGTATATGAAGCCTGAAAATGTAGCACTTGTTGGAACATTTGAAAGCACAAGCAGGGGCTTTGGCTTTGTAGTAATACCTGACAGGGAAGATGATATATTTGTCAAGGCTAATGACACGATGAATGCTTTCTATCATGATAAGGTCAAGGTTGTGATAACTACTGAGAAGAATGGCGGTAAGAGAGCTGAAGGTAAAATTGTTGCCATTGTTGAGCATGAGGTTAAGGAAGTTGTCGGAACATTCCAGAAGAACAGAACGTATGGTTTTGTTATTCCTGATAATGCAAAGATTAACTGTGATATATTTATACCGCAGGAATTCATGAATGGAGCGGTTGAAGGTTCTAAGGTAGTTGCTTCTATAAGTGATTATGGCAGCCAGAGTAAGAATCCACAGGGCAAGGTTACAGAAGTACTTGGACATATTGATGACCCGGGTGTGGACATAATGTCTATCATCAAGGCATATGATTTACCAGTAGAGTTTCCTGAATCAGTTAAGAAGGCACTTAATGATATTCCTGATGTTGTCAGTGAAAAGGATAAGGCTGGACGAGTTGATTTAAGAAATGTTCAGATGGTTACTATAGATGGTGAGGATGCGAAGGATTTAGATGATGCAGTATCTATCTCAAAAGAAGGACCTGTATATCATCTTGGTGTCCACATAGCGGATGTAAGCCATTATGTTACGGAGGGAAGTGCACTGGATAAAGAGGCACTTAAACGAGGTACGAGTGTTTACCTTGTAGACCGTGTTATTCCAATGATACCGCATAAGTTATCTAATGGGATATGTTCACTTAATCAGGGAGAAGACAGACTGGCACTCAGCTGCCTTATGGATATTGACGAAAAGGGAAATATTGTTGGACATAGAATATGTGAAACTGTTATTAATGTAGACAGAAGAATGAGCTATACAAGCGTAAAAAAGATTCTTGTAGATAATGATACTAATGAAATTATGAAGTATAAAGAGCTTGTTCCAATGTTTCATATGATGGAAGAGGCTGCGGAGCTTCTTAGAAAGAAGAGATTTGCAAGAGGTTCGGTTGATTTTGATTTCCCTGAAAGTAAGATTATACTTGATGAGAATGGTCACCCGACTGATATTAAGCCATATGACAGAAATGTAGCAACTAAGATTATTGAGGATTTTATGCTTGCTGCTAATGAGACTGTTGCAGAGGATTATTTCTGGCAGGATATGCCATTTCTATATAGAACTCATGAGAATCCTGATCCGGAGAAAATGCGCAAGTTAGCCACATTTATTAATAATTTTGGTTATACATTAAGACTTACTGATGATTTAAGACCTAAGGAGATTCAGAAGCTTCTTTCTGAGATAGAGGGTTCTGATGCTGAGAATCTTATAAGCAGACTGACACTCCGCTCTATGAAGAAGGCAAAGTATACTACTGAATGTGTGGGACATTTTGGACTTGCTGCCAAGTATTACTGTCATTTCACATCGCCTATCAGAAGATATCCTGATCTGCAGATTCATAGGATTATCAAGGAGAATCTTCACGGAGGTTTAAGCCCTAAGAGAGCTGAGCATTATGATGCAATACTGCCTGATGTAGCAGTACAGACGAGTGCGATGGAACGGCGTGCGGCAGACGCTGAAAGAGACACAGATAAGCTTAAGATGGCAGAATATATGGAACAGTTTGTAGGCGAAACATTTGACGGAGTTGTTTCAGGAGTTACAGCATGGGGCGTATATGTTGAACTTCCTAACACTATCGAGGGAATGGTTTCTGTCAACAACATGAAAGGTTTCTATACATTTGACGAGGAACACTATGAGATGGTAGGAGAACTCGGAAACAGAAGCTACAAGCTCGGACAGAAGGTTAAGGTAGTTGTCATAGGCACCGATAAGATATTAAGAACAATTGATTTTGCATTTGCATAGAATAGAATGGAGACTGACATGGCATCAAAAACAAGCGCATCAGGAAACAGACTTATAGCGAACAATAAGAAAGCTTATTTTGATTATTTTATAGAAGAGAAATACGAGGCAGGTATGGTACTTCACGGCACTGAGGTTAAATCAATCAGAGCAGGTAAGTGCTCAATTAAGGAATCTTATATCAAGATTGAGAATGGCGAAGTGTATGTATTAGGTATGAATATTACACCATATGAGAAGGGAAACATATTCAATAAAGATCCTTTAAGACCTAAGAAACTGCTTCTTCACAAGAATCAGATTAATAAGCTTACTGGTGAACTTACAATTAAAGGTTACACACTTGTTCCTCTTCAGGTATATCTGAAAGAGGGAAAGGTGAAGATGGAAATTGGTCTTGGAAAAGGTAAGAAGAACTTTGACAAGAGAGATTCTATTGCAAAGAAAGACCAGATAAGAGATGCACAGAAGGAATTCAAGAACAAGAATCTTAGATTTTAAAAATATTTAGAAATATTTTATCAGTTTTGAAGCACAAGTTAATTGACTTGGCATTATGCCAATGTTAATATAAATAAGCAGGTGAAACTGCTTACACACGGGCTAGTAAAGGTTTCGACGGGGATCTTGAAGCTGGTGAAGCTATCCGCAGGAAAGCGTCAAAATCCAAACTTAAATATAAACGCTAACGATAATTTAGCATACGCTGCCTAATTGCAGCAGTCTGACTTAAAGCACCTACACTTTAAGACCCAGGCTTCGAACATGTAGGAAACGACAGTATCAAAGCTTTGAGATGCTGGTCGTATCATGAAGCTACTAAAGGTGCAAGGGTGTTGATCCTCGTGTACCGGAGGGAATGTTAAACAATCAACTATGATAGTAGAAGAACAGGGAATGGGTTTTCGGACAGGGGTTCGACTCCCCTCTAGTCCATTACTACAACACCACAGAAATCCAGTGTTTATGCGGACTTAGAAGATTGAGGATTTTCAAAAAGTATCATTTTAGACCGTTTTAGGTCGTCATAGTACGAAAAAAGTGTCGTCAAAAGTGTCGTCAAAAATAAGGGCAGTATAATTATATTTTTATTTAAGTCAATAAACAGTCGGTGTTTAAAATATAAGTTCGAATCTTGCCTAATTCATCAACACCCTTTGATAAAGTTGCATAATCATCTTTTATATCATTGATTGTCTTTTTATGCGATTCAAGAGTCTTTAAACTATCATTATATGATGTAACCATATCATCTACGGCTTTTTTTATATTCTCGGCACTATTTATTATATTGGTGATACCCTTTATAACGAATGAAGCAATAGCACCTATAACCATATTTAAAGCAGTAGTAGCAATCGACAATGCAATTGTTTTTAACTTTGCGATACCAAGACTTTTAATATATCCACCAAGTCCAGCATTTGCACCATTAAGACTTGTGAGATAACTACCAAGTTTCATATTATGAGAAGCAACAACCTCGGCAAAAGCTTTTCACTCTTTTGTAGAACTTTTTAATAGATTATTATATTCTTTAATATTTGCGTTAATACCTTGAAAACTAAAAGACTGTTTTGCAATGTTCTCATAGTTCTGCTTATTAATAAGTTCATTGATAGAATCCTTATCAAGTGTTTTATTTTTCTTAATGTATTCCTCAAGACCATTTACTTTTGAGTACTTACCATCCTCAAAGGTTTCAGTTAATACCTTCTGAAGTTGAATAGTGTCACCTTTAGCATTTTTAATAGCATTACTTAACTCAAAAATTTTATCTCTACTTAAAGTAGCAAGTTTTTCAACTTCAGTAAAGTTTTTAGTTCCACATAATTTATCAGTAATACCCCAATTATCAGCTAGTATTTTTCCTATCGTTAATACTTTAAATATTGTGAGATATGTTGATTAGTGTTATTATACTCATATAAACTTGTGAGAGGAGATTGGTATATGAGGTATTGTTTACGATGTTGTGATATTTGTTCGGACACATCTGAAGAATATGAATTATATCCAGAAAGTTGTGCTACTTGTGGTGCAACAGGTGAAATGCTTAAAGATGATGGTGTAACAGGCGAACAATATGAACAAATGACCGAAGATGAAAAAGATGAATATGAAGTTAAAATTCGTCTTGAAGTTGAAAATTCCCCTTATTTTAATGAAGAACTTTATAGAAAATATAGTATGGGCGATCCAGATTTTTATTATAGTTTCCGTTATGACAAATATACACGCTTAACAGGCAAAAAAGCTGGTCAAAAACTAACTCCCGAAGAAGAAGCCGAAGAAAAGCGTAAATTCGAGGAATCTATGCGTGGAGCAGAAGTGGATTACTATTTCAATCTTGGTAAACAAAAACGTGAAGAACAAGAAAATGCTAATAAACCTAAGTGCCCAACTTGCGGTTCTACAAACATTAAAAAGATGGGTGGAATAGAACGTGGAGCTTCAATAGCTGCATTTGGTTTGTTTAGTAAGAAGATTAATAAGACATTCAAGTGCAGTAATTGCGGTTATACCTGGTGATAAGGAGGTGTAATTTTATGCCAACAAATAATACAGACAACACAAGTCAAAAGAACACAAATAATAATAACAGTAACAACCAACAGAAACCACCATTACCTCAAGCTAATCTTACTTCAAGAGTGAGTGAAATATTTGAGTTGATAAATACAGAAAAACGCAATAATTAATTATTATCCTTACTACAAAATATACAAAGTAATTCTGGAACAGAGGTTGTCAAATTGTGGTATGGTAACGGTGGTCGGTTATCAATATTAACTTTGTCATTATTGTTGTTGGTAGCCGTTTTAATTGGAGGTTTTGATTTTGATTTCATATGAGACAATCCTTTCTTTTGAGAGTGATATTTATAAAATACTTTATGAAGAATCTAAGCAGAGAAGAATACAAATGAATAGCAAATTAGCACCAACTATAACCATTATAATTGGTGAATTGGGAGCTTTAGTTTGGACTATATTTAAAATTGGAAATAACATTTCAACTCTTAATAATATTATAATGAAGCAACATATTACACCAATCGGTCTTACTGTATTATCCATTATATTGTTATGTATTTCAATTGTGTATCTTTCAAGATGTTTAACAAATTATAAATTCACATATTTAGATCCTATAAAAGTATCTGAATATATCGAAGACAATAAAACATACACACAATATTACAATGAAGAAGAAATTGTTAATAATATTCAAAGTAATATAGTTAATGAATATAAGAAAATGTGTATAGAAAATTGGAAAATAACTAACAAACACTGTGATTATTTTAGAAAATGTTATATCTTTCTCATCTTTGCATTCATTAGTTTGGCTATTAATTTTGTGTTTGTTTTATATTTATAGTTTCAATTGTAAGAAAATATCAGGAGTATCAAAAGCGACATCAGTAGCGATGTTCGGTATCTTCTCACAAAGGGTTAAGAAACAATGGCACTGTAATAATTGTAAGAGTGATTTTTAAAATAAATCGTAATATAAAATGGTAAAATATTCCTTATTTACCTTACAATAATTTTAAAGCAGAGGGGGTGAGTTTATGTATAATGATATGTCTCCAACAGAACTATGTTGGCAAACAGGTGATTATACAGATGAATGTCATTGTGAATTCTGTGAACACAGTGACGAATGTAGCGGATCTGAAGATAAAGACTAATAGGATAGGAGAAGAGCAATATATAAAAGAGCAGGAGATTAATCCTGCTCTTTTATATATTTATTAAATAAATCTATTCTAAGTTTGATATTATCGGGATTTCTTTCAATAAATTTATCACCATAAGTTTTAATGAAATATTCATCATTCTTTTTTGTATAATTAATATTAGGATTATTATAAGCAGATGTAAACATTTCTTTTATATGCCGGACGTTCTTCATTGAAGAATCTGATGTATTTCTCCACCTCATATGTTA
>OGZF01000650.1_pt1 | contig 28850 bp, 20 predicted proteins | sample 1576771 | NCBI WGS metagenome assembly OGZF01 (sample SAMEA3541536, study PRJEB24748) | human gut metagenome | biome: human gut; feature: human-associated habitat; material: faeces | place: China | collected 2012
TGAAAGCGGGTCACGGATTGCGCCGCCAAGGCAGGTAGCTGCACCACCGAATGGCTCGATCTCAGTAGGATGGTTATGTGTCTCATTCTTGAAGTTGATCAGCCATTCCTCTTCTTTACCGTCAACATCTACAGGAACTACAATACTGCAGGCATTAATCTCATCAGATTCTTCCTGATCAGCAAGCTTTCCTTCTGCTTTCAGTTTCTTCATAGCCATCAGAGCCAGGTCCATCAGGCAGACAAATTTGTCCTTACGGCCTTTGTAAAGTTCTTCTCTGTCAGCAAGATATTTGTTGTAGGTATCTACGATCGGTGCTTTGTAATCACCTTCGTCAAATTTTACATCTGTCAGCTCTGTGGAGAAGGTTGTGTGACGGCAATGATCAGACCAGTAGGTATCAAGTACACGGATTTCTGTCATGGACGGGTCACGTTTCTCTTCTTCTTTGAAATAATGCTGGATATGCTGGAAATCCTTGAATGTCATTGCAAGGTTTAGGGAATCATAAAGTTCCTTTAATTCTGCTTCCGGCATTTCCTTAAATCCGTCAAAAATCTTAACATCTTCGGGTTCCGGGAAAACAGTTACCAGTGTTTCCGGTTTCTGCAGACCTGTCTCACGGGAATCTACAGGGTTGATGCAGTGATGCTTGATGGCTTCTAATTCCGCATCTGTTATATCTCCTTCGATAACATAAGTTATTGCAGTTCTTACAACCGGACGTTCATCTTCTTTAATGAATTGCAGACACTGTTCTGCTGAATCAGCTCGCTGGTCAAACTGACCTGGAAGAGATTCTACAGAAAATGCAGTTTCATTTTCTTTCATAGGAAATGTTTCATTATATAAAATATCAACAGGGGCTTCTGCAAATACGCCATGACAAGCTTTTTCAAAAGTTTCATCAGAAACATTCTCTATATCATAACGGATCAGAACACGAACACCTGTCACATCAGGTACTCCAAGATAATGTTTGATCTCATGACGCAGCTCTTTTGCCTGTACTGCAAAATCAGCCTTTTTTTCAACATATACACGTTTTACATTACTCATATTGGTTCTCCTTTGCATGTAATCTATTTTCTACATGTCATTTTTCGTTTCTATGTTACAATCCTATCACAAATCAGATGATAAGTGAAATTAATATAACTAAACTCATTGATAAGTTTTGCTTAAATTTGCATGGTTCTTCTAATTGCTTTTTTATAATTTTTACTTTATAATATAAGTATCTTTTATTAGGAGGACTAATTAATGATGGATATTAATTACGAATTGTATAAAGTGTTTTATCATGTCGCGTCTACATTAAATTTTTCAGAGGCTTCAAAACAATTATTTATTTCACAATCAGCCGTCAGTCAATCTATAAAAACACTGGAGAAGAAATTAGATCAGACATTATTTATTCGTAGTACTAAGCGTGTACAATTAACACCAGAGGGTGAGATACTTCTCAGACATATTGAACCTGCGATGAATCTAATCCGACGTGGTGAGGCACAGTTGATGGATGCGGCATCTACCGGAGGACAGATTCGAATTGGTGCAAGTGATACAATCTGCCGTTATTTTCTTGTTCCGTATTTAAAAAAATTCCACCAGGATTTTCCAAATGCACATTTGAAGGTAATCAATCAAACATCTATTAAATGTGTAGAGTTATTAGAAACGGGGCAGGTTGATCTGATTGTTGTCAATTATCCAAATAAATATTTAAGTAATGTCTCATCGATTAAGAAGATTCAGAAGTTTCATGATGTGTTTATTGCAAATCATTCTTTTGATTATTTAAAAGAGAAGAAACTTTCATATCAGGAGTTGTCAAAATATCCTATTTTAATGCTGGATAAACAAAGTACAACAAGCGAATTTTTACATCGGTTATTCCAGCAGCATCATCTGGATCTTGTTCCGGAAATTGAACTTACAAGTAATGATCTTTTAATAGATCTTGCAAGGATCGGCCTTGGAATTGCATTTATTCCGGATTATTGTCTGTCCAGACAATCAGAAGATTTATTTGTCGTAGAAACTGAAGAATCCCTGCCTGAGCGTGAGCTTGTTATCGCATATAATGAGCAAGTTCCATTATCCAATGCGGCAGTAGAGTTTTTAAATTACTTTAATTAAAAAATTTTAATAAAAAAAGAATGAAACAACTTTTGGATAAGCTGCTTCATTCTTTTTTTGTTATTAAATCATAGTTTGCTAAATTTTTCTTCGGATTACTCGCCTACAACTGCAATTCTCATTGTATTACTTACACCGTTTCTACCCTTTTCAACGTTAGGTGAAGGAATTCCTGCAGTCAATACAACAACATCTCCCGGCTCAACATATTTCTTTACAAGTGCAAGTTCAATTGCTCCTGTAGTAATATCTTCTGTTGTATCAAATTCTAAAGATTTCAATGGTTCTACGCCCCAGTAAATAGCCATTCTACGCATTGTACGCTCATTTGGTGTGACACCTAAAATTCTCTGTTTTGGACGAAGATTAGAAACAACTCTTGTTGTAGCACCTGAAACAGATGGTGTAATGATGCATTTCACATTCAGATTTGATGCAGCAAGTACGGAAGAATATCCAATTGCACCGGCAATACCAGTTTTCAAATGACTTCCAGACTGTCCAAGAAGCAGATCGTAATCCAAGTGCTTTTCTGTGCTCTCGATAATGTGAACCATCATCTGTAAAGCTTCAATAGGATATTTTCCTGCTGCTGTTTCGCCGGAAAGCATTACTGCGTCTGTTCCATCATATACAGCATTTGCAACGTCTGTAACCTCAGCTCTTGTCGGACGTGGATTACGGATCATAGAATCTAACATCTGTGTTGCAGTGATAACTGTTTTGAAGTTATCGTTACATTTATTGATCATCATTTTCTGAAGATATGGAACTTCTTCAGCTGGAATTTCTACTCCAAGGTCACCACGGGCAACCATGATTCCATCTGCTGCACGTATGATCTCATCAATATTTTCGATACCTTCTGAATTTTCAATCTTAGCAATGATTGGAATATATGGCGCATTGAGTGATTTCAGATAAGCACGAATCTCTAAAATACATTCTGCATTACGAACGAAAGATGCTGCAATAAAATCAATATCCTGGCTGACACCAAATTTGATATCTTCTTTATCTTTTTCTGTGATGGCAGGAAGTCTTACCGGTACGTTAGGAACGTTCACACCTTTACGTTCGCCGAGTTCACCACCATTAATAACCTTACAACGGATATCTTTTCCGGATTTTTCAATAACTTCTAATCCAATCAGACCATCGTCGATCAAAATAACTTTGCCGGCATCAACATCTTCGGCCAGTCCTTTGTAAGTAATAGATACACGATTCTCATCACCAACGATATCTTCTGTTGTGAGAGTAAATTCCATACCAGTTTTCAGATGTACTTTTTTTCCATCTTTGAGAACGCCGGTACGGATTTCTGGTCCTTTTGTATCAAGTAAAATTGCAACATTCGCATGTTCTTCTTCGCGAATCTGCTTTAATAAGTCCATACGACCTTTATGTTCTTCATAATCTCCATGTGAAAAATTGAAACGAGCCACATTCATTCCATTTTTAACCAATCCACGCATAATCTCCGGATTGTTTGTATTAGGCCCCATTGTGCATACTACTTTTGTCTTCTTCATCTTCTCAATCTCCTTATAACACTATCTTTATTTCACATGTTCGTGTGTGAACAAATGATCCTGGCAATATTCGTAATTGCCATTACATTTTGAACAGAATCTGAATTCCAGATTCGGATCATCTAATTCTGTTCTGCCACATACTGCGCAACGATGTCTTGCCCCATTTGAATAAGTCATATGCGGGCGTGACTGTTTTTGATACTTTTTCTTTCGCATTTGCTGTTTCGGTGAATATCCTTTTTTAGTAGAAAGGAAAAATACAACAAAATTTAATAATGATGCTGCAATTGTTACTCTTGAAATGAAATTTCCAGCAATAAAGTCATATAGAATGAATACAGCGTATACAATAGCCATCCATTTCATCTTAATAGGAATAATAAAATAAAGTAACAGTTCCATATCCGGATAACTTACTGCAAATGCAAGAAAAATTGACATGTTAATATAGTATGTGCTGAAAAGCCCTCCATATCCTATCATGCCTGTGCCTGCAATAAAGTATAATGCAAAAGCACCAATTACAGTAAATAAAATCCCAGAAAAAATATATACATTATACCGAAACGTTCCCCATGCCCGTTCCAGCGCAGTACCGAGAGAATAATATAAAAGTACAATAAAAATGATAGAAATCAAACTTCCGCTTGGTGGAACAAGCACCCAGGATATCACTCTCCAGACTTGTCCTTTCAAGATAAAGTATGGCTCTAGTGTAAGCCATTTAAACAAACCAGGCAAAAAATAATAAATTCCAAAACCGATAATGTATGCTCCAATTAAATACATCGTCAAGTTTGGAATTGCAAATCGTCCGAATTTCTTTTCTAATTTATCTAACCAATTCAAATGTACATCTCCTTTATGGATTATTTTCGTTCATATAACAAGATTGTACTTAAATATGTACAAATCCGATACGTGTATTGTACATTCCCAACGTGCGTTTGTCAAACAAAAGTATGTGAAGATTCTGTAAATAAGATAGGATTGAGAAAATTTTGTCAATTTTCTCTTTAGAAAATTGTTTTCGAAGGAAAACGTACAGCATAATGACGATTGTGTTTTTAAAAATCCTGTCGTATAATGTATGGTAGTGTTATTTTGCTTACACTATTTTAATAAGAAGTAACAGCTATAAAAATATAAGAAAGAGGATAATTATGAGTTTGAACAAATTATATACTTTGGGGATTGACATCGGTTCTACAACTGTTAAAATTGCAGTTCTTGATCAAGATAATGAAGTATTATTCTCTGATTATGAACGACATTTTGCTAATATTCAGGAAACATTGTCTGATCTGCTTGGGAGAGCTCTTTATAAGTTGGGTTCAATACAGGTGTCCCCTGTCATTACCGGTTCCGGTGGACTATCGCTCGCTAAACATTTAGGAGTACCTTTTGTACAAGAGGTAATTGCTGTTTCAACGGCATTACAGGACTATGCTCCGCAAACAGATGTTGCTATCGAATTAGGTGGCGAGGATGCGAAAATCATATATTTTGAAGGCGGTAATGTAGAACAGCGTATGAATGGAGTCTGCGCCGGTGGAACAGGTTCCTTTATTGACCAAATGGCATCTCTGTTACAGACAGATGCTACCGGATTAAACGAATATGCTAAAAATTACCATGCATTATATTCAATTGCTGCTCGTTGTGGAGTATTTGCCAAAACAGATATCCAGCCGCTGATCAATGAAGGGGCTTCCAAGGAAGACCTGGCAGCTTCTATTTTTCAGGCAGTAGTCAATCAGACAATCAGTGGACTTGCCTGTGGTAAACCAATTCGTGGTCACGTTGCTTTCTTGGGCGGACCATTACATTTCTTGTCAGAATTAAAAGAGGCATTTATCCGCACACTGAAGTTGGATGATGAACACATTATCGCACCTAAGCATTCGCATTTATTTGCTGCTATCGGTTCTGCATTGAATTCAAAGAAAGATGTGAAGGTATCTCTTCGTGAAATGCAGGAACGACTTGCCGCTAAAATCCAAATGGAATTTGAAGTGGATCGTATGGAACCACTGTTTGCATCAAAGGCTGAATACGATGCATTTATTTCAAGACATAATCAGCATCAAGTGCCAATGAAAGATCTTGCTTCATATAAAGGAAAGGTATTTTTAGGTATCGATGCAGGTTCAACAACTACAAAAGCCGCTTTGGTCGGTGACGATGGAACGCTTTTGTATTCTTTTTATCATAATAATGATGGAGATCCACTCGGAACAACGATTTCTGCTATTAAAGATATATACAGCCAGTTGCCGGAAGATGTAGAAATTGTACACTCCTGCTCTACCGGATATGGTGAAGCGTTGATTAAAGAAGCACTTCTCTTAGATGAGGGAGAGGTAGAAACCGTTTCACACTATTACGCAGCATCATTTTTTGAACCGGATGTTGACTGTATTCTTGATATCGGTGGTCAGGATATGAAATGTATTAAAATTAAAAATCAGACCGTTGATAGCGTACAATTAAACGAAGCGTGTTCTTCAGGATGTGGTTCATTTATCGAAACATTTGCAAAATCATTGAATTATTCAGTGGAAGATTTTGCACAAGAAGCATTATATGCACATAATCCAATTGATTTAGGAACACGTTGTACAGTATTTATGAATTCAAAAGTAAAGCAGGCTCAAAAAGAAGGTGCAGAAGTATCTGATATTTCGGCAGGTCTTGCATATTCGGTTATAAAAAATGCTTTGTTTAAAGTAATTAAAGTATCAGATGCATCAGAGCTTGGAAAACATATCGTTGTACAAGGTGGAACATTTTACAATAATGCTGTATTAAGAAGTTTTGAAAAAATTGCAAATTGTGAAGCTATCCGTCCGGATATTGCCGGAATCATGGGAGCTTTTGGAGCTGCGCTTATTGCTCGCGAACGTTATGTTGAATGTGAAGGTACGACAATGCTTTCTATTGAGGATATTGAGGCCTTGGAGTATTCTACCACTATGACAAAATGCAAAGGATGTACAAATAACTGCCGTCTGACAATCAATCATTTCAGTGGCGGGCGTAAATTTATTACCGGAAACCGTTGTGAACGTGGTCTTGGAAAAGAAAAGGTGAAAAATAAATTACCAAACTTGTTTGAATATAAGATGCAGCGTTATTTTGGATATACTCCGTTAAAAGCAAATGAAGCTGTGCATGGAGTGATTGGTATTCCGCGTGTTTTAAATATGTATGAAAATTATCCGTTCTGGTTTACATTGTTTACGAAACTCGGATTTTCGGTACTGCTCTCTCCTGCTTCTACAAGAAAGATATATGAATTAGGCATCGAATCCATTCCAAGTGAATCAGAATGTTATCCTGCAAAGCTTGCACATGGGCATGTACAATGGCTAATCAATCAGGGCGTTACGCATATTTTCTACCCTTCCATTCCATATGAAAGAAAAGAATTTGCCGATGCGAATAACCATTATAATTGTCCAATCGTAACATCGTATCCTGAAAATATTAAGAATAATATGGATCCGATCGTTCAGGGAGAGGTAGATTTTATTCATCCATTTTTAAGTCTGGAAAGCGAAGAAACTGTTGCATATCGAATGGTTGAAGAGCTTGGAGAAAAATTTTCAATTGACGAAAAAGAAATACGTGCAGCGGTTCATGATGCATGGGAGGAACTTGCAGCCTGTCGCAATGATATGCGAAAAAAAGGAGAAGAAACGATACAGTTCTTAAAGGAAACAGGAAACAGAGGAATTGTACTTGCAGGTCGTCCATACCACATTGACCCGGAGGTTAATCATGGTATTCCGGAACTGATCAATTCTTATAATATGGCTGTTTTAACAGAGGACTCTATTTCACATTTGAATCCAGTAGAACGACCATTAAATGTAATGGATCAGTGGATGTATCATTCTCGTTTATATGCAGCTGCAAATTATGTAAAAACGGTAGATAATCTGGATTTGATCCAGCTTAATTCATTCGGTTGTGGATTGGATGCAGTAACAACAGATCAAGTTGCAGAAATTTTAACAAATTCAGATAAAATTTATACTTCATTAAAAATTGATGAAGTGAACAACTTAGGTGCTGCAAGAATCCGTATTCGTTCTCTACTTGCTGCAATTCGTGTTCGCGAACAGAGAAATACAAAACGCGACATTAAGCCGGCATCGATCGATAAAGTTTCATTTACAAAAGAAATGCGGGCAACATATACAATCCTTTGTCCTCAGATGTCTCCGATTCATTTTGAGATTGTTGAGCCTGCATTTAAAGCAGCAGGTTATAAATTGGAAGTGCTTCCAAATGATAATAAACAGGCTGTAGATGTTGGATTGAAATATGTAAATAATGATGCATGTTATCCATCACTTATGGTAGTAGGACAAATTATGGATGCTATTTTATCTGGAAAATATGATACCGATCATCTTGCAGTGATCATAAGCCAGACAGGTGGTGGATGTCGAGCTTCCAACTATATTGGATTTATCCGTCGTGCCTTAAAAAAAGCCGGATATGCACATATTCCAGTTATTTCTATCAACTTAAGCGGACTGGAGGCAAATCCTGGATTTAAGATTACTCCTTCTCTTGCTCTTCGTGGAATTTATGGAGCTGTATTTGGTGATATTTTCATGAAATGTATATATCGCATGCGTCCTTATGAAGCTGTGCCAGGCACAACAGATGCAATACATAAAAAATGGGCAGAAGTTTGTAAGAAATTTGTCTCAGAAGGATATCCTTCAAGAAGAAAATTCAAACAACTTTGCCGCAGTATTATAGAAGATTTTGATAACATTGAAACTTTAGATGTGAAAAAACCTCGCGTAGGAGTTGTTGGCGAGATTCTTGTTAAATTCCTTCCTGCTGCAAATAATCATCTTGTTGAATTACTTGAGGCAGAAGGCGCTGAGGCAGTTGTCCCGGACTTGCTGGATTTCTTACAGTATTGTTTTTATAATCAGAATTTTAAAGCATCGCACCTTGGATTTAAAAAATCCAAAGCACGAATTGCAAATATAGGAATTAAAGTATTAGAGTGGTTTAGGCTTCCTGCAACCGAAGCATTTAAAGCAAGTAAGCATTTTAATCCACCGGCTCATATTGAAGATTTGGCAAATATGGCATCCGACATCGTATCTCTTGGAAATCAAACTGGTGAGGGTTGGTTCTTAACAGGAGAAATGTTAGAACTGATACACAGTGGAGCTGGAAATATCGTTTGTACGCAGCCATTTGCATGCCTTCCAAATCATGTAGTTGGAAAAGGTGTAATTAAAGAACTTCGTAGATTATATCCGCAGTCTAACATTGTTGCGATTGATTATGACCCAGGTGCAAGTGAGGTAAATCAGTTGAATAGAATTAAATTGATGTTATCGACAGCAAATAAAAACTTAGAAAAAGAACAGGCATAAAAAAGTAGGAAGTTTCCCGAAATATAGTGGAAACTTCCTATCTTTTATTTCAACACTTAGAATTTGCGAAGCTCATCATTTTCATCATTTTGAGTGTTTACAATTTTTTTAATAATTGCATAATAACCAAAATTATCATTTACCTGAATATACACTCTGTCGTTTAGTTTATGTCCTAAAATTGCTTTTCCAAGAGGAGAATCAATACTGATCAATCCTTGAATTGAACTGCCTCGTACAGAAGTGACAAGTCTGTAGGTCTCTATTTCGTCATCATCTTCCATGTATAATTCTACAGTATTATTAATTCCGACTTCATCATCTTTTGAACTGTCATCGACAATAATGGCCGTTTTCAGCATCCTTTCCAGATAACGAATTCTGCTTTCGTTTTTATTTTTATCTTTTTTAGCAGCATGATACTCAAAATTTTCACTTAAATCGCCATGGGCACGAGCCTCTTTTACTGCTTCAATTGCTTCTTTTCTGACAACTAATTTTCTGTATTCAATTTCTTCCTCTATTTTTTTAACATCGCTTTTAGTTAATTTATCACGCATTTTATATTCTCTCCTTATTTTTATCCTGCCAAAAGGCGGCTACGGTGTCAGTCACATGATTCAACTGACATAATTGGTATTGTTTCCATTCACGCGGAAATATAGCCTGATATCGATTGTCTAAAAATCTGACATCAAGTAATACAATAACTCCTTTGTCTGATTCTGTACGGATCACACGTCCTGCAGATTGCAATACTTTATTCATTCCCGGATATAAGTAAGCAAAATCAAATCCCGACATTTTTTTTGCATCAAAATATTGTTTCAATAATTCTCTTTCATTACATACCTGAGGCAACCCGGTTCCAACAATAATTGCTCCGATTAAGCGATCTTCAGCCAGATCAATCCCCTCCGAAAAAATCCCTCCCATCACGCAAAAACCAATTAAGGTTCTATCGTTCTGGTTTTCAAAACAATTCAAAAACTCTTCACGTTCAATTTCATTCATATACTGTGATTGAAGAATGCATTCTACAGAATTATTTATCGAAGATGTAGGAAGATTAACAAACTGTTCGTAAACCTCTTCTAACATGCGATAAGAAGGGAAAAATACCATGTAATTTCCTTGTTGAACAGATACAATATTTTGAATATATCGTGCGATTTTTTGATACATTTCAGGTCCACGCAATGTATATTTAGTACTCACATCCTCTGCCAATAAGAGAAGTTTATTTTCTTCTGGAAATGTAGATTTTGCATAAATTGCGTAATCATCGGGATTGACACTAAGTAAGTTTTTGTAATAAAAAACAGGTAAAAATGTTGCCGAAAAATAAATTGTGCTGTTCCCATATTCTAAAAAATGCTGTAGATTTGTTGCCGGATTTACACAAAACAATTTTAATTTAAAACGACTGTCCGATTCCATTTCCGTATAGATTAAATAATTTTCATCCAAAATATCATGGATATTAATGAATGAACGAATCTGAAAATAAAAATCAAGGAGGGCATCTTTTTTTTCAGGAGAAGGCTGTTCATCAAAATAGTTTTCTATTTCTCCTAGAATATTTAAGCACTTTAAGGCAATGTGTGAAACATTATCTATTACTTGATATGTTTCACATTCACGTTTTAATGCCAAGAGTTGTTTATTACATTCATCCAGGCGTTTTGCAAGCTTTGGAGCATCGCTTTGGAATAATTTTTTCATAGATAAAAAATCTTCTTTGTAAAGCGTGGCGCTATACATCTCTCGACCGCGCTCAACAAGGTTATGTGCTTCATCAATTAAGAACAAATACTCTCCTGTTCCGGCTTCTGAGAAAAAACGTTTTAAATGAGCGTCTGGATCAAACACATAATTATAGTCACAAATGATTGCATCCATCCATTCACTGACATCAAGTGACATCTCAAATGGACATACATGGTATTTTCTTGCCTGTTCTTCTATGATTTCTCTCGTACATTCATCTTTTGTGCTGATTAATTCAAATACAGCATCATTTACACGGTCAAAATGTCCTTTCGCATAAGGACATTCGTCAGGATTACAAATCGTTTCTTCGCAAAAACAAATTTTTTCTTTTGCAGTAATCGTGACAGATTTCCATCTTAATCCGTTCTTGCGAAGTATATAAAAAGCTTGCTCCGCTACGGTTTTTGTAATTGTTTTTGCTGTCAAATAAAATATTTTTTCTCCAAGTCCTTCGCCTATTGCGCGAACAGCCGGGAAAATTGTAGCCATAGTTTTTCCGATTCCGGTTGGAGCCTGGATAAACAAATTTTTTTTGCGAAGTATCGTACGATATACAGAGGATACAACTTCACGTTGTCCTTCTCTATATGAAAATGGAAATTCTGTTTTTTGAATTGTACGATTACGTTCTTTCTTCCATTGAATTTGAAATTTTGCCCATTTTTCATATGCGTGAATTAATTCGTTAAACCATTTTTCCAGATCATCAAACAAAAAATTTTGCTTAAAACGTTTTATTTCTTCTGTTTCCAAGTGACAATATGTCATCTGCACATCAATATTAGTTAAATGTTGCTGTGTGGCATAGATATAGGCGTAACACTTTGCCTGAGCAAGGTGGACGCCTATCGGTTCTTCTATATGAGATAAATCGCGTATAGTTCCCTTTATTTCATCTATGCAGATTCCAGAATCATTTTCAATAATACCATCTGCTCTTCCTTCAATCAAAAGTAAAAAGTCCGTACAAACAACTTTTGTTTTTAATGCTACTTCGGCATGATAATCTGCTCCCATTCTGCGTTGAATCTTCCGATGCAATCTGCTCCCTTGCAGCATCGCATCCTTCTCCAGACTGCCGGATGTCCGATTGTCTATATCACCCGTCCGCAATATGAATTCTACTAGATTGCGGACGGAAATCTTTATGATAGGTTCTTCCATTATAATTATCTACTCTTTATGCTTTCTCTGTTCTTGCAACCTCTGAAATTGTTTTTGTCAGCCCTGCAATTCCTTGTAAATCTGACGGAATAATAATTTTTGTCGCTTTACCGTCTGCCGCTTTTGCAAATGCTTCCAGACTCTTTAATGTTAAAACAGCTTCGTCGGCTCCTGCTGCCTTGATAAATTCAATACCTTCCGCTGTAGCTTTTTGTACAGTGCGAATCGCTTCAGCCTGACCTTCCGCCTCTTTGATCCGTTTTTGTTTTTCTGCCTCCGCTTTTAAGATTGCAGCTTGTTTTGCGGCTTCTGCCTCCAAAATAACAGATTCTTTTTCACCCTCTGCAACAAGAATTGTAGATTTCTTTTCACCTTCTGCACGCAGGATTGCTTCTCTTCGTTCACGCTCCGCTTTCATTTGTTTTTCCATAGCATCCTGAATAGCCTTAGGAGGCATGATATTCTTTAATTCTACTCTGTTTACTTTAATTCCCCATTCATCGGTAGCAATATCAAGTATTGTACGCATTTTTGTATTGATTGTCTCACGGGATGTTAAGGTTTCATCTAATTCCAAATCTCCGATAATGTTACGCAAGGTTGTAGCGGTCAGATTCTCAATTGCCGCGATTGGATTCTCTACTCCGTATGCGTATTTTTTAGGATCCGTAATTTGGAAAAAGACAACTGTATCAATCTGCATTGTTACATTATCTTTGGTAATAACCGCTTGCGGTTCGAAATCAACAACTTGCTCTTTTAAAGAAACTCTCCTTGCCACTCGATCTAAAATTGGCATTTTAAAATGAATACCTACACTCCATGTTTCTTTATATCCACCAAGACGCTCAAGAACGTAGGCATGAGCCTGTGGAACAATCTTGACACATGAAATAAGTACGAAAAGTACAATAATTAAAATGATGATAAGTACTAAAAATCCAAACATGTTTATCCCTCCTGATATTTTTCAACAATTAATTTTACACCTGAAATTTCAACCACTTTTGCAAGATCTCCTGGATTTAAAATTTCTCCAGTATTTTTTGTACGTGCGGTCCATTCTAAACCATTCACGACAGCTGCACCTGTTTCTTCTAAATTATCTACTTTTTTTGTGATTTTAACCACTTTTCCTATTATTTGTTCATAATTGGTTTTTTCATGATGACAATTTATGTATTTCATAGCAAAAGGTCTTGTAAATAATAATAAGATAAAGGATACAATTAAAAAGGATATGATCTGACACCATAGGTTGAAACCAGCCAGACATAAAATTAACGCTACTAAAGTTCCTCCTGCCATCCAGATTGTTGTAAGTCCGACAGTAATAATCTCAATGATTAAAAATACAATCAACAATCCAAGCCATATAAAAATCTCTTCTTTCATTTTACTCCCTTCTCTCTTATTCTGGTATATTGATCATAAGTATCATATTAATGATATCTTATTCTGTTAGTTCTAATTATACAATACTTTTATTATTAATGCATCGATTTTTATTTTTCTCTGCATTGTTGGAAAATTTTTCTTTGAATGAATTTGTACATTTTTACGAATAGTAAAATAATTCGATTGACTTTTATTGTTAAATATGCTAAAATAAGCAAGTATTGTTCAAAGATAAGAACAAACATACTACTATTTTTTAAATTTTTATGGAGGGTCAGGCAATGACAGGTACAGTAAAATGGTTTAATAACCAAAAAGGGTACGGATTCATCTCAGATGCTGAAGGAAATGACGTATTCGTTCACTATTCAGGATTAGTTATGGATGGGTTCAAATCTTTAGAAGAAGGTCAGGCTGTTGAATTTGATGTAACAGAAGGCGCTAAAGGACCACAGGCTACAAACGTAGTAAAACTTTAATCAGATTTTTTTATGTACCTTTTAATTATATAAATTTATGACGAGATTTAATATTTATAATTTTTAAAAGCAAATAACAAAATGAGATTAAAAAAAGAGCATCTTTCACGATGCTCTTTTTTTATTCGTATTTATTTAACATAACGGATATTTATCTGTCAGTTCAGCAACCATTGCTTTTGCTTTTTCTACATTATCTTCGCTTTCTACTACAAGTGCAATAATTTCAGCAATCTTATCCATATCTTCTTCCAACATACCACGAGTTGTAACAGCTGGTGTTCCAAGTCTCACGCCACTTGTAACAAATGGTGAGCGAGGATCGTTTGGAATTGTATTTTTATTTGCTGTAACATGTGCATCATCCAAACGTTTTTCAAGTTCTTTTCCACTGATTTCTGTTTCAGATAAATCAATCAGCATTAAATGATTATCGGTACCGCCGGAAACAATCTTTATGCCACGTTCTATCAAGCCTTTACTCAAAGCCTGTGCATTTTTAACAACCTGTTCCATATATTCCTTATATTCCGGTTTAAGCGCTTCTTCAAAACAAACTGCTTTTGCAGCAATAACATGCATTAACGGACCACCTTGAATACCTGGGAAGACAGCTTTATTGAAATTAAACTTTTTATTCATCTCTTCGCTGCACATAATCATACCTCCGCGAGGTCCACGAAGCGTCTTATGTGTTGTTGTGGTGGTAACATGTGCATAAGGAATTGGGCTTGGATGTAATCCGGTTGCTACAAGTCCTGCAATATGTGCAATGTCAACCATTAAATAAGCCCCTACTTCATCGGCAATTTCACGAAAACGCTTAAAATCAATCGTTCTTGCATAAGCACTTGCTCCTGCTACGATTAATTTTGGCTTATGTTCTTTGGCAATTCGTAACACTTCATCATAATCAATAAATCCATTTTCATCTACACCATAGTGAGCAACATCGAAGTATTTACCGGACAGGTTTACAGGTGAGCCATGCGTTAAATGTCCGCCATGGTCAAGGTTCATACCCATAATCTTATCTCCAGGTTCAAGCATAGCAAACATAACTGCCATGTTAGCCTGTGCACCAGAATGTGGTTGTACATTTACATATTCACAACCAAATAACTTTTTAGCACGTTCTCTTGCAAGATCTTCTACAACATCTACGCACTGACATCCGCCATAATATCTTTTTCCAGGATATCCTTCAGCATATTTGTTTGTGAGTGGGCTTCCCATTGCAGCCATCACTGCTTTGCTTACCCAGTTTTCAGATGCAATTAATTCGATATGTGAGTTTTGACGATTCATCTCGTCTTTGATTGCATTCGCAATCTCAGGATCTGTTTTTACTATTTCTTCAAAATCATACATAGTAGTTTCCCTCCATCTCTTCTTTTGTTCCCCATTGGAAACAAGTATAGCATATATTATTTAAAAGTCAAATAATGACAACTGATTACTTTGCGGCAAATCTCCGAATAATCCAAGGTCTGACATCAGATCAATAACAGTTTTACTAACCTTTGTTCTTTGTCTGAAATCATCTAACGACAGATATTTTCCATCTTTTGCAGCGAGTTCTACCGCTTCTGCAGCTTTATCACCCATTCCGTCAATACTTGCAAAAGACGGCATTAGCTTTCCATCGATAATCTGAAAATCTTTTGCTTTTGCACGATATAAATCAATAGGCATAAACTCCAGTCCGCGGGCATACATTTCCTGAACCAGCTTCATATCTTTTAAAGTATCTTGTTCTTTATTTGTGAGACTATCGGATCTTTTTCTGTAATCATTCATATAATAATTTAACTTTTCTTTGCCCTGGCACATAAGTTCATAAGAAAATGCATCGGCACGAATACTAAAATAAGCACCATAATAAGCGAGCGGATAATTAATTTTACAATATGCGATTCGATAAGCCATCATAACATAGGCAGCAGCATGTGCTTTTGGGAACATATAGCTAATCTTTTTGCAAGAATCAATATACCAGTCCGGTACATCTTTTTCCTTCATTGCAGTTTCCCATTCAGGCTTTAACCCCTTACCTTTTCGTACGCTCTCCATAATTGTAAAAGAAAGTGCACTATCTACTCCCTGATTGATCAAGTAAATCATAATATCATCACGAGTACAGATTGCAGTAGAAATCGTTGCCTTTCCTTGTTTGATCAATTCCTGTGCATTTCCAAGCCATACATTGGTTCCGTGAGACAGACCGGAAATTCGGATTAAATCAGATAATGATTGTGGGTTTGCATCTTGCACCATCTGGATAACAAAATCTGTTCCAAACTCCGGGATTCCAAGACTTCCAAGCGGGCAGCCGCTGATATCTTCTGGTTTAATACCAAGTGCACTTGTATTATGGAATAACGAAATAACATCTTTATCATCCAGAGGAATTTTGGTTGCTACAAAAGGATTTTCTTCATTGTATTCATTCTCCAGAGCATCAGATGTAATATAATCCTCCAGCATACGGATCATGGTCGGATCATCATGACCGAGAATATCTAGTTTTAACAAGTTATGATCAATCGAATGATAATCAAAATGTGTTGTTATGATGTCTACAGTCATATCGTTTGCAGGATGCTGAACAGGTGTAAATTCATTAATGTTATGTCCATGAGGAAGTACAACAATTCCTCCCGGATGCTGTCCGGTGCTTCGTCGGATACCTGTACATCCCTGACTGATCCGCTCTATTTCACAACGTCGTTTACGCATACCACGTTCTTCGTAATAGTTTTTTACATAACCGTAAGCTGTTTTATCTGCCAGCGTTCCGATTGTTCCGGCTTTAAAGGTATGCCCCTCTCCAAAAATAACTTCTGTATATTTATGCGCTTTAGACTGATACTCACCGGAAAAATTCAAGTCAATATCTGGTTCTTTGTCACCTTTGAAACCAAGAAAGGTTTCAAAAGGAATGTCAAATCCTTGTTTTATTAGTTTTTCACCGCATACCGGACAATTTTTATCCGGCATGTCGAATCCACATCCTCCAGCATATGATTTTACTTCTTCAGAATCAAAATCACTATAATGACAATGTGCACAATAATAATGCGGAGATAATGGATTAACTTCTGTAATTCCGGCCATAGTAGCTACAAATGAAGAACCTACGGATCCTCGTGATCCAACAAGGTATCCATCTGCATTTGATTTCCATACTAACTTTTGCGCAATGATGTACATAACGGAATATCCATTAGAAATGATAGAATTTAATTCTTTCTCCAATCGCTTGGATACTGGTTCTGGTAAATTTTCACCATAGATTTCATGAGCACGGTTATAACAAATATCACGCAGATTCTGTTCAGAATTTTCAATGACCGGTGGACATTTGTTAGGATTGACCGGGGATATTTTTTCTATCATATTTGCAATTTTACAAGGATTTTCAATTACGACCTCATGAGCTTTTGCAGAACCTAAATATTCAAATTCTGCCAGCATTTCTTCGGTTGTACGAAGAAATAAAGGTGGTTGGTCATCTGCATCACTGAAGCCTTTTCCTGCCATGATGATACGGCGGTACACTTCATCTTCCGGGTCAAGGAAATGCACATCACAAGTCGCAACAACAGGCTTTTTGAATTTTTCCCCAAGCTGTACAATCTGTCGGTTTATTTCCATCAAATCTTCCAGGGTATTGATATTTGAGTACTTATCACTTGCAAGCATGAATTTATCATTTCCAAGTGGCTGAATTTCGTAATAATCATAAAATTCTGCCAGTCTGGCAATTACCTGTGGTGATTTTCCATTTAATATAGCCTGATATAACTCACCTGCCTCACAGGCACTTCCTATGACAAGTCCCTCACGATATTGGTTTAACAAACTTTTTGGAATGCGTGGACGTCGTGCATAATAAGTTAAATGAGATTCTGATATCAACTGATATAGATTGTAACGCCCAATATCATTTTTTGCCAGAATGATGATATGATGTGTTGGAAGCTTTCGAATCGCATTTGGATTCATATCACCGAATTGGTTAATTCCTTTTAATGTTGTTATATTGCGCTCTTTCAACATTTCAACAAACTTTACAAAGATTTCTGCGGTTGCTCCTGCATCATCTACTGCTCGATGATGATTTTCTAAAGAAATTCCAAGTGCTTTTGCCACAATATTTAATTTATATTTTGATAAAGTTGGAAGGAGCACTCTGGCAAGAGCCACTGTATCTACAGATATAAACTTTGGTTCAATATCCTGATAACGGCAGTTTTGTTCAATGAATCCAACATCAAAGCTTGCATTGTGGGCAACAAGTACTGCGTCTTTTGCAAATTCCAGAAATTGTGGGAGAATCACTTCAATATTTGGATACTCCATAACCATATCATCTGTAATACTTGTTAGTTTAGTGATTTCAAAAGGAATTGGTCTTTCAGGGTTTACAAAAGTACTGAATTTATCAATAATTTTGCCGTTGACAACCTTTACAGCTCCAATCTCGATGATTTTATCTTTTATGGCACTAAATCCTGTGGTTTCAATATCAAACACAACATAAACATCATCCAGTGTTTCATCTCCTGCTCCAACAGCAATTTCTGTTAGATCATCTACAACATAGCCTTCTACACCATACAGTATTTTAAATGGATCATCTTTATCCAATCGTTCTATAAAGTGATTTGCATCAGGGAAAGCTTGTGCAATACCATGATCTGTAATGGCAATTGCAGCATGTCCCCAATCGTGGGCACGACGGACAATATCCTGTGTTTCAGATACCCCATCCATATCACTCATTTTTGTATGGCAATGCAATTCTACACGCTTCACGGGACTTAAATCTTCTCTTTTCGTGGTAAAATCACCGGTTTTTTTAATTCCGGTAACCGAACCGATAGATAATTCGCCATCATAACGATCAATTGTTGTTACACCTTTGATTTTTATATATGAACCCTTTTTTAAATCTCCAAGCAAATCCGGAAGTTGATCGTTACGAATAAACATTTTTACCATAATAGTATCGGTAAAATCTGTTACAGCAAACATTAAAATAGATTTTTCATTTCGGATTTCTCGAGTTTCAAAAGTAATAATCTTTCCATGAAATGTAATTTCACCCATTTCTGTCTCGACGACATCCAATCGGATTGGTTCATCCTCAAAATCCTTACCATAGATGAGATTTGGATCATTCCCTTGTTTTAACGGACGTATATAACCTTTCTTAAAATCAGATTTAAAGCTTTTACGTTCACCACTATCATTCCCATTGTCCTTTGGTTTCTTATCAACAACAGCCTTTTGAGAAACAGGTGTGGCTTTCTTTTCAGGACTGGATTCACCAGACTCTTTTTCCCTCTCTTCTCCATGAAGTTTGCGGTTTCTTGCAAAGATAGCATCTATTTCCCTCTGAATACGCTGTTCATCATATTCCAGGTTTTGGTCTTCTTTTTCTTTTTCCCGATATTCTATACGAATATCCGTCGGAATATGAAAACGTTGATTAAAAATCTCATCCAGTAACGATACAATTTCCTCTTTTCGTCCTTCTGAAACAATTGTATTTAATAATTCAAGACGCATAATTGAATTTGCTTCAAAGTGAATTTCTGCCTGTTCAAACATGCTTGCTGCAAGCACACTGACTTCTTTTAATTCTAATAAAATACTGTCATGGTATTCTACCATTAGTGCTTCTGGCGTATATTGTTCAGAAAGCTGATAATCCTCCTCAATTTTTATCGCTACAGAGGTCTTCCCAAACAGCTGCTTTTTAATGTGTTCTTCCATTCGTTTGATATAACGTTTTTGAATTAGATGCAGACTGAATAGATGAATATTTAAAAATTCTCTTGAAGAATTTGTTGTAATTTTTTTAATCTGCACATCTGCAAATAATTCTTGTATATCTTTTTCAACTTTTAACGTTGGAAATACCTCAAAAAATCTTTTGGCATTACTTACTTGTTCCAATTGTCTAACTCCCATCGAAGTGTATTCAAAAGTTCTGTTTCCGGCACTTTCTTTATAATTTCACCTTTTTTGATCAACAAGCCTTCTCCGATACCACCGGCAATGCCAAGATCAGCCTCTTTTGCTTCTCCTGGTCCGTTTACAACGCATCCCATAACTGCAACTTTAATATCAAGCGGATATTCTGAAACCATGGTTTCAACTTGATTTGCCAATTCAATCAAGTTGATTTTTGTACGTCCGCAGGTTGGACAAGATACAACTTCAATTCCGCCTTTACGAAGTCCTAAGGTACGAAGAACTAATTTTGCAGTTTTAATTTCTTCTACAGGATCTCCAGTCAATGAAACACGAATTGTATTTCCGATGCCTTCGTGTAATATAATACCAAGTCCTACAGAAGATTTGATATTTCCTGAGTAAAGTGTTCCCGCTTCAGTAATTCCGACATGTAAAGGGTATGGGCACTGACCGGCAATTAATTCGTGTGCTTTCACGCACATTAACACGTCCGAGGATTTAATGCTGACAACGAGATTGTCATACCCCATATCTTCTATCATTTTTACTTTATCTAAAGCACTTTCAACAATTCCTTCTGCTGTAACACCGCCGTATTTCTCTATTAATGGCTTTTCAAGTGAGCCACTGTTTACACCTACACGAATGGGCACATGATATTCTTTTGCCTTGTCGACAACAGCTTGTACACGATCTCTTGACCCAATATTTCCAGGATTGATTCGTATTTTATCTGCACCATTTTCAATGGCCGCAATTGCCATACGATAATCAAAATGAATATCCGCTACAAGTGGAATATGGATTTGTTTTTTTATTTCCTTGATAGCCGCTGCTGCTTCTAATGTTGGAACCGTACATCGAATAATCTCACATCCTGCTTTTTCCAGACGTAAAATCTGTGCTACAGTTGCTTCTACATCTTCAGTAGGTGTATTGGTCATAGACTGAATTGCGATTGGGTGATTTCCACCGATTATTACATCTCCAATTTTAATTTCCTTTGTCTTTTCTCTTAACATAGTTCCTCCTTTTTAAAATATCCCTCGTTTTATTTCATGATAGAAAAAACAGGGACGTTTCATATTCATCCCTGTTTATCTTTACTCTTTTTCAAATATTAACTGGCTGCCATATTCCCGGTCTGTCAGTGTCAGTTGATTCTGTTCCATATTGTAATCATAGGTTCCATCTAACCGATCTAACGCCTGAGTAATCACATCTTCTGATATGCCTTCCGAATCAGCTGCCTTTTTTACAGCATCTGTATTGAGACGTAAACTAAAAGTTTTGGTTTTAGAATCAATATCATAATCCATGGAAACTGCAATTTGATTGTCATCAAATTCATCCGGCCATTTTATAATTGCTGTGTTATTCCCTTTGATTGTCATAATTAAATCACTGTCCTCGTAATCCCATGTTCCTTCCAATGGATTCATTGTGAACATACGAACCAGGAAAAATACTGCAATCAAAATAATTACAACAGATGTGACAGACATTACGCTTCGCCAAATAATACTTCTTGTATGATCATCATTTTTTGCGAGCATGTTTTCTTCTCCTCTAATTTGTTCTTCTTTAATTATACGGATTCTCGTATTTTATGTCAATCTAATTTCATTAAGCAAATATTGTTCCGAGAACGGTATAGGATAATATAGTCATAATAACTGTTGCCACTACAAGACCAAGAACAATGGCAGGAAAAGCCTTTCTAAAACGAATTCCCAATAATGCAGCAATCAAAGCTCCTGTCCACGCTCCTGTTCCCGGAAGTGGAATGCCTACAAATGCTACTAGTCCCCAAAATTCATATTTTTCAATATTGGCACTCTGGTTCATCGCTTTATGTTCCAGTTTTTCAACTAAAGGTTTTAGTTTCTTTGTTCCTTTCATCCAATCAAAAATCTTTGTGATCAATAATAAAATGAATGGTATTGGAACCAGATTCCCAATAAAGCAAATAGGAATAGCCTGCCACATAGGTACATCTAAAAGTGCCGGTCCTGCTGCAAGGAGTCCACCTCTAAGTTCAAGAATTGGTACCATAGAAATCAAAAAAATGATGAATTCTTTCCCGACCTTTCCGCTAAGCCCTGCAATTAATCCATTTATTAATGCTTCTTTCATCTACTATCTTCCTCCATGTTCGGCAATATATTGTCTTAAGAAAGAAAAGAAAGTTTCCATCTCTTCTTTCGTACCAATTGTCACACGCAAATATTGTTCAATTCTCTCGCTTTCCCAGTATCTGACGTAAATATTGGCTTTTTTCAAAGCTGTAAATAGTTGTTTTGCATCCAGCTTTGGATGAGTTACAAAAATAAAATTGGCTTGAGATTCTGGATATTCAAATCCTAACTCTTTAAACTGCTCTTTGCCCCATTCTCTTGTTTCAACAATTTTATTTACAGTTTCTTTGAAATAAGTTTCATCTTTTACTGCTTCTGCTCCGCAAACAAGAGAAGTCTGGTTCATTGTATAAGAGTTAAACGAATATTTCACATCATTTAAATATTTAATCAAAGTCGGGTTACTGATGGCATACCCAATTCTCATACCAGCCATAGAACGAGATTTTGAAAATGTCTGAACAACAATCAAATTATCGTATTTTGAGATTAATTCCAATGCAGACTTTCCGGCAAAATCAATATATGCTTCGTCTACAATTACGATGACATCCTGATTATGTCTAATGATATCTTCTACAAAATCCAGATTTTCATAAATTGCTGTAGGTGCATTTGGATTTGGGAAAATAACGCCCCCATTTTCTTTATAATAATCTTCTTTGCAAATATGAAAATCAGCATCTAATTTCTGACATTCATATGGAATGCGATATAAATCAGCCCATACTTTATAAAAAGAATAGGTAATATCCGGAAAAAGAATTGGCTTATCTGAATTAAAAAAAGTCAGAAAACACATGGATAATACATCATCTGAGCCAACCCCTACAAATACCTGATCTTTATCCACTTTGTATCGATCAGCCAGAGATTGTGTAAGTAATTCTGCCGTCGGATCCGGATATAAGCGAAGTCGATCTAAATCCATTGACTGAAGTGCCTGTTCAACTCCTGGTGCAGGTGCATAAGGATTTTCATTTGTATTCAATTTAATTACTTTATTTTGTGGCTGTTCGCCTGGAACATAAGGCTCTACCTGGCGAATATTATTTCGTATATTTTCATTTAATCCCATGATTCTATCCCTTTCCTATAGATTATATTGTTTAGCGAGTTCGGCAAATTTAGGTAGTGAATTAACAATTGTCTCGTAGGATACACAATAAGCCATTCTTACATATCCAGGACATGCGAATGAAGACCCTGGTACAATCAGTATATTATATTTTTTGGCTTCATTACAAAATTCTTTTTCATCAGCAATCGGAGATTTTACAAATAAATAAAAGGCTCCTTCCGGTTTGATACAATCAAACCCTAGATTTTTTAATCCGTTATATAATGTTTCACGATTACGGTCATAGTAAGAAATATCTGTTTTTTCATTTAAACATGCTTTTACAACTTTTTGTTGTAAAGTCGGAGCATTTACAAAACCAAGAATACGTGTTGCCACATTAACTGCCCCGATTAGCTTTTCGCTGTCAGATGCTTCGTCCGGAATTACAAGATAGCCGATACGTTCTCCTGGAAGAGAAAGAGATTTACTGTATGAATAACCTACAATTGTATTTGCATAGTACTTTGTAAGGTAAGGTACTTCAACTCCGTCATATGCTAATTCACGATATGGTTCATCTGAGATTAAATAAATGTCTGTTCCATATTCCTTCTGTTTTTTCTCTAAAATAGCGGCCATTTTCTGAATTGTTTCCTCTGAATAAACAACACCCGTTGGATTGTTTGGGGTATTTACAATTATGGCCTTTGTTTTTGGAGATATTTTCTGCTCGAATTCATCTAGCTTAGGTTGAAAATCAGTAGTATTAGGAGAAACTTCTACAAGGACACCATCATAATTATCTGTATAACTGCGATATTCTCCAAAATATGGAGCAAATGCGATGACCTCATCGCCTGGATTGATCAAGGATTTCAAAATAACATTTAGTCCACCGGCTGCTCCTACGGTCATGGTAATATTCTTGCTACAAAAATGTGTGCCAAAGCGCTCATTCAAAGAATCTGCGATAGCTATTCTAACATCTTCATATCCGGCATTACTGTTTGTATAACCATGTAAAACTACAGGATCTTCCTCGTCTAAAAGTTCTTTGATCGCATATTTAACTGCATCCGGAGCCGGAACATTTGGATTGCCAAGGCTAAAATCAAATACATTTTCAGATCCGTATATCTTTGCCAATCGGTTACCTTCTTCAAACATTGCCCGGATTGCAGAACTATTTGCAACCATATTTTCCATTTTTTTTGAAATCATCTTTGTATCCTCCTATTTCTTTGTGACGAATCCTTTTTGTACCATAAATGCAGGCTGATACGATAATTTAGCTTTTCGAAGTCCGGCAGAACCGGCATCGTCTTCTCTATTTATATATGCATAATCTGTACATTCATGCTGAACAAACTGCTGATTGATCATTGGATAAGCACCGTCTACATCCGCAAAAGCCTTTTCGATATGAACAACAAATGTATCTTCACACATCGGCTCCCCAATTGTAAATGCTACAATATTTCCTTCTGCACGAAGAACACCACCTATAAGACCGAGTTCTTTATACAGGCGTAAGGAATTTAATGTTACACACATTTCTGCATTTTTCTCCATATCCTCATCGCATCCATTTTGCGTACGCCATTTTAAAGCCATTTGAAAACATTCTTCCACATTATCGTCGTTTAATTGTTCATAGCTCCAGTCTTCATGCAGGGATTTAAATTTATTAATATGATTTCTTTTCCCATGTAGTTTCTTCCCTGCAAGAGTCATAAGTTTTTCTGAATCATATACATAATCAGCCTGATCCGGGTCGTATTGTATTTTATATACACCCGGATACCAACATTCCAGTTGTGCAAAGTTTTCTTCTGTTACATTATAAAACATAAGTGGAGTATTTTGGGTATCACTATATTGATTTAACCATTCAATTGCTTTATGAACAGAGTCATCATCTCCTGCAGGATAGGCAAAAAGAGCTTTTTCGGAATTGTCCTTGAAAACTAATGCGCCTTCAATAATGGCATACTCTACTTTATAGTGTCTGGACCAAAGATAAACATTTGCAAAAGTACGTTCACAGCTTCGGCTTGGTGATTTTTTTAAATAAGAGTGAATAATTTCTTGGTCTTCTAATTCAGGTCGTTTAAATTGGATTTTATCCATTCAAAAAATCCTTTCTTTTTGTAATAGCCACAAAACTTGCGGCCGGTAGTTGTTTAGTATATTGTCAAGTGCAAAAAGCAGCGGAAATCCCGCTGCTTAAAATGAGCTTATCGGATAAAGTTTGTTTTGATTTTCTCTTCATCCACCGGCATTTCAATACCTGCTTTTTTTCCTGCCTCGAGGCATTTCAAAAGCCATGCCATATTATTACCTAAAGTTCTCATAATCTGAATTCCCTCGGCATCCTGCTGCACTTCATCCGGTGTATTACCATGTACCATTGTCCAATAATTAGACGATACGACCGGCATCTGATGGTATGTAAAATATTTCATGATCACATCCAATGTAGCAGTTGTTCCGGCTCTACGTGCAGATGTAACGGCCGCAGCTGGTTTGTGCAACATATCTTTTCCGGCACACGAACATAATTTATCCATAAATTCAATAATCTGGCCAGATGGAGATGCCCAATAAACCGGAGAACCAACAACTAAAGCATCTGATTCAGCCATCTTCACAGCCGCTGCTTTTACATTTTCCATATCAGGATTGCCTGCCTGAAAAATTTCTGTCTCAATTCCATGTTTCTCAAGTGCTTCTGCAACAACTGTCAGAGCTGTATATGTACAGCCTGCTTTTCTTGGACTTCCGTTTAATAATAATACTTTCATTCTAGTTCCTTCTTTCCGGTCTTATTTGTTTATTCCGATTTAAGTTGTTTGTTTAATCTTCATTCATTTTTGCAAGTTTTGCAGTCTGGTCTGCAGCAATCAGACTATCAATGATTTCATCAAGATCTCCATTTAAAATGGAATCTAATTTATGCAAAGTTAATTTGATTCTGTGGTCTGTTACACGTCCTTGTGGAAAGTTATAAGTACGGATCTTCTCAGAACGATCTCCTGTACCTACCTGGCTTTTACGCGCTTCTGCTTCAGCATCATGCTGTTTTGCAAGTTCAAGTTCATAGAGACGGGCACGAAGTACTTTCAATGCTTTATCTTTATTTTTCAACTGTGATTTTTCATCCTGGCATGAAATTACAATTCCTGTCGGGATATGTGTCAGACGTACAGCAGAGTCTGTTGTATTAACGCACTGTCCACCATTACCTGAAGCACGGAACACATCGAATTTACAGTCGTTCATATCCAATTCTACATCCACTTCTTCTGCTTCTGGCATGATTGCAACTGTAATAGTAGATGTATGGATACGTCCGCCACTTTCTGTCTCTGGAACACGTTGTACACGGTGTACACCACTTTCATATTTTAATCTTGAATATGCACCCTGTCCTGAAATCATAAATACACATTCTTTAAAGCCACCGATTCCATTTTCATTAAGTGAGATCATCTCCACTTTCCAATGGCGTCCTTCTGCATAATGTACATACATACGATAAATTTCAGCTGCGAATAAAGCCGCTTCATCCCCACCGGCACCGGCACGGATTTCCACGATAACGTTCTTTTCATCGTTTGGATCCTTCGGAAGAAGTAAAATCTTCATCTCTTTTTCCAGTTCTTCTATTCGATTCTTTGATTCATTCAATTCTTCTTTTGCAAGTTCACGCATCTCTTCATCTGATTCTTCTTCTAACATCATCAGACTGTCTTCTACATTCTGCTTGCACTGTTTATATTCTTTAAATGCTTCAACAATAGGAGCCAGATCACTTTGTTCTTTCATTAAATTGCGGAAACGAGTTGCATCGTTTGCCACATCCGGTTCCTGAAGTTCTCCCATTACTTCTTCATATCGGATTACAAGATCCTCTAATCTATCAAACATAATTTCCTATATCCTTTCTAACTTCTATCATATCTATACAGATAATTCACCTCTTCGTATCATACACGCCTAATACAACCCGGTCAAGACCTGCAAGGTCTTTTTTTATCAGGACATCTCTAAATCCGGCATCTTTCATCATATTTGACACGTCTAAGCCTTGATCATGTCCAATTTCAAATATCAAATATCCATCGGCTTGTAAATATTTTTCACTTTCAGAAATGATTTTCCGATAGAAATATAATCCATCTTCCATTCCATCTAACGCAAGCATCGGATCATGTTCTCTTACTTCTTCTTGAAGTGTTTTAATTACATCACTTCGAATATATGGTGGATTCGATACGATCATCGAATATTTGTCTGTTATTTTGTCAAACAGATCGCTTTGAAGAAAATCGACAGACAAACCCAGCGATTTTGCATTTTTCCTTGCCACTTCCAGTGCCTTATCAGAAATATCAACACCGGTTCCTGTAATTTGTTTCTTATTTTTCATATAATACAAAATACTAAGTAAAATACAGCCTGAACCGGTACACATATCCAATAGATTTACGGGATTCGAGATTTCTTTTAATTTTTCTAAAGCAGTTTCCACGAGTATTTCAGTATCTTGTCTTGGAATTAATACATGTTCATTTACATGAAATTCCAACCCCATAAACTCCTGAACACCTGTTAAATGTTGAAGTGGAATATGCTCTGCACGTTTTTGAATCAGTTGCAGATATTGTTTTTGATAATTTTGGGGTACTGACTGCTGTGAATCAACAAAATAGCGTGCACGGGTAATACCTGTAACGTATTCTAATAAATACCATGCATCCAGAGAACTTTCTTGAATGGATGCATTTTTTAGTATGTCAGTTCCTGTGTTATACAGCTCTTTTAATGTCATCTTTTTTCTCCAATTGTATCTCTCACTGTTATTTTCATCAATTTTACTTTAAATCCATTTTAAAGTTATCTTTCAAATATGCTTTCCAGTCAAAGACAGCTTCTACAGCCTGAATCGCAACCTCGATCATGCTGTCATCCGGCTCCTTTGTTGTCAGATTCTGTACCCACATGCCAGGACGACTGAGAAGATTTATAATCGGATTTTCACTATTGCCTGCCAGACGGATGATTTCAAATGAAACACCGGCAATTACCGGCATCAATGCGATTCGAATTATGACACGAAGAACCTGGGATTTTGCAGTAATAAAAAAGCAAAAAATGATACTGACAATCATAACAAAAAACAAAAAGCTTGTTCCACAACGTTTATGTTGCTTGGAACTCTTTCTAACATTATCAACATTTAGCTCCATACCGTGTTCTATACAGTTGATACATTTATGCTCTGCTCCATGATACATAAATGTGCGTTGAATATCTTTCATATGTGATACGAGTGATATGTACGCAAGAAATATAGCCAGGCGGATAATTCCTTCAATTACTGTCATCATAAAATGTGAGGTAATATAATTTTTCAAAAAATTGCTGAGAAAATATGGAAGAACCATAAAAATAGCAACCGCGAGTACAACTGAAATAATGATTGTCAGGTTCATAAAAATCTGGTCTTTTTTTTCTTGTTTGCGAATTTCTTCTGCTGTCATTACTTTTTCATCTGTCTCTTCATCTTCATAAAAAGATGCTGAATAAGTAAGAGTTTTCATTCCTAAAACCAGTGAATCAACAAAACTAAAAATTCCTCGTATAAATGGAATCTTCTTACCTGTTTCCCAGGGAATCACGCTTTTATATTTTTCTACGTTTACTTCAATTTCCTGATTTGGCTTTCGGACAGCAACCGCATATTTATC
>OGZF01000662.1_pt1 | contig 28456 bp, 20 predicted proteins | sample 1576771 | NCBI WGS metagenome assembly OGZF01 (sample SAMEA3541536, study PRJEB24748) | human gut metagenome | biome: human gut; feature: human-associated habitat; material: faeces | place: China | collected 2012
CCCTATCTGGACATCGAGGGCGTGGTGTTCACGATGTTCTCCCTGCGCTACAACCACGGGGGAAGCCTTTTTTTGTTTCTGAATATTGTTTTTTGCTGGGCGAACGTGTATAATTTAATCTGTATAATTTTGTGCAATAATGTGAGGAATGAGTGCTATGCTTTCCGACCCCCAGCAGCATTATCTTGATAACGCCGCCACGTCCCGGGTGGACCCGGCGGTGGCGCAGGCCGTCAGCGAGGCGCTGACTGAGCTTTGGGCCAACCCCAGCAGCCTGTATGACCCCGCCGTTGCCGCGCAGGATGCCATTGCCGCGGCCCGCGCCCGCGTGGCCAAAACGCTGCACTGCCGCAGCGATGAAATCTACTTCACGGCCTGCGGCAGTGAGGGCAACAACATGGCCGTGACCGGCGCAGCCCGCCCGCGTAAGCACTGGGGCAATAAGATCGTCGTCACGGGCTTTGAACACCCCAGCGTGCAGCGCCCCATCCGCGCGTTGAAGGACGAGGGCTTCACCGTCGTTGAGGTCATGCCCGGGGCGGACGGACGCATTGACACGCAGAAATTCCTGGCCGAGATCGACAAAAACACGGTGCTGGCCGCCTGCATGGCCGTCAACAACGAGACCGGCGCCGTGCAGGACATCGCGGCGCTGGGCAAGGGCATCAAGGCGCGCAACAGCCGCACCCACTTCCATGTGGACGCCGTGCAGGCGTGGCTGCGCATGCCCATCGACCTGCAGAAATGGCGCGAGGTCGATACGCTCTCCGTCTCCGGCCACAAGGTCCACGCGCCCAAGGGCGTCGGCGCACTGTTCATCCGGGACAGCCAGCGCCAGACGCTCAAACCGCCCTATCTCGGCGGCCATCAGGAGCGCGGCCTGCGCCCCGGCACCGAGAACACGCCCTACATTGTGGGTCTCGGCGTGGCTGCCGCGCAGGGCCAGCAGAAGCTGCGCCCCCGCATTGCACACATTGCCGCGCTGAATCGGCAGCTGCGCGCAGGGCTTGAAGAATTGGACGGCATCACGCTCAATTCGCCCGATGACGCGGTGGGGGAGATCGTGAATTTCTCCACCGGCTGCATCAACAGCCAGACCTTCATCAACTACCTGAACACCCGCGCGGTCTATGTCTCGGGCGGCTCTGCCTGCGACAAGGGCGAGCCGAGCCACACCCTGCTGGCCATGGGCTGCGCCGACCTGACCGTCCGCACCGCCCTGCGCGTGAGTTTCTGCGCCGATAACACCGCCGAGGACGTGGACGCGCTGCTGGCGGGGGTAAGAGATGGCTTGAAGGAGCTGCAGCATATTTAAAGCTGTGATGCCTTCCCCTTGGGGGGGGAAGGTGGCTGTGGCCCCGACCACAGCCGGATGAGGGGCGGCCTTGCTGGTGTGACCCGTGAACGGGTTGCCGCAGTAAACTTTTCCCTCATCAGCCGCTGCGGCGGCAGCTTCCCCCAAGGGGGAAGCCAAGGATTTATATGGAAAGGAATATTCCTATGAAAGAACTCATCCTCGCCTATCAGGGCGAAATGACGCTGAAGGGCCTGAACCGCGGCAAGTTTGAGGCGCGGCTGGCCAAGACGATCCGCTGGCGGCTGGAGCCGCTGGGCAAGTTCAAGGTCTATCAGGCCCAGAGCACCGTTTTCATCGAGCCGAAGGAGGAGGGCCTCGACATGGACGAGGCGTTTCGCCGCGTGTCCCATGTGTTCGGCATCGTCAAGCTGAGCCGCGCCGTCGAGTGCCCGAAGGACTTTGCCGCAATATGCGAGACCGCTGAGGCGTATCTCGGCGAGACGCTGCGCGGCATCCGCACCTTCAAGGTCGAGGCCAAGCGCGCCGACAAGACCTACCCGATGAAGAGCCCCGAGATCTGCCGCGAGCTGGGTGCCTACCTGCTGGACAAGCACCATCATCTGCGCGTCGACGTGCATAACCCGCAGCTGGAGATCATGGTGGAAATTCGCGACTACGCCGCCTATGTCCACGGCCCCAAGGTCGAGGCCGCGGGCGGTCTGCCCGTCGGCACGAGCGGGCGCGCGCTGAACCTGCTGTCCGGCGGCATCGACAGCCCCGTCGCCGCGTGGTGCATGGCCCGCCGCGGTCTGGCGCTGCACCACATCCACTTTGCCAGCCCGCCGTACACGAGCCTGCGCGCCAAGCTGAAAGTGCGCGATCTGGCCCGCGAGCTGGTCGAGTACACCGGCAACTGCACGCTGTTCGTCGTGCCCTACACGAAGCCGCAGGAGTATATCCGTGACAACGCGCCCGACGTGCTGTTCACGGTTCTGATGCGCCGCAGCATGCTGCGCATTGCCAATCAGGTGGCGAAAAAGCTCGAGCTGCAGGCCCTCATCACCGGCGAGAGCCTGGCTCAGGTCGCCAGCCAGACCATGGCCGCGCTGGCCTGCACAGACCAGGCGCAGGACCTGCCCGTGCTGCGCCCCTGCATCGGCATGGACAAGATCGAGATCATCAATATTTCGCGTAAGATCGGTACATTTGAGACGTCTATCGAGCCGTATGAGGACTGCTGCACGATCTTTACCCCGCCGCACCCCAAGACGAACCCGACGCTGGATGAAATCTTTGCCGCCGAGGCCGCCATGCCCGAGCTGGCCGCGCTGGAAACCGAGGCCGCCGAGAACGTGGAAAAAATCTTTATCCGTATGGGAGAGGAGGATTTGCTGTGACCGCTGAAATCATCTGTGTCGGCACCGAGCTGCTGTTGGGGGACATCGTCAACACCAACGCGCAGTTTCTGAGCCGTGAGCTGGCCGAGCTGGGTATCAGCGTGATGCACCAGCATGTCATCGGCGATAACCCCGCCCGCCTGAAGGAGCTGGTTTTGCAGGCGAAAAGCCGCAGCGACCTGCTCGTCTTTTCGGGCGGTCTCGGCCCCACCGAGGACGATCTGACGAAGGAGACCGTGGCCGAGGCGTTCGGCGATACGCTGGCCTTTGACGAGGGCGAGTGGCAGAAGATCATCGACTTTTTCGCCCGGACAAACAGACGTCCCACGCCGAACAACCGCAAGCAGGCCATGTGCCCGACGGTGGGCCACAAGCTCATCAACGACCACGGCACGGCCCCCGGCGCGTGGTTTGAGGACGCCGACGGCCACTGCGCCGCGCTGATGCCCGGCGTCCCGCGGGAGATGAAGGCCATGTGGGCCGAGCAGGTCCGCCCGATTCTGCTGAAACGGCAAAACTGCACGATCCACAGCCGCACGCTGCGGGTGCTGGGCGGCGAGAGCGCCATTGCCAGCAAGGTCGCGCCGCTGTTTGAGGCCGCGAACCCCACCGCCGCCATCTACTGCAAGACCGGCGAGTGCGAGATCCGCGTGACGGCCCGCGAGGCCACCGAGCAGGCCGCCGAGGCCGCCTGCAATGCCCGCATTGCGGAGTTTAAAGAGATTCTCGGCGCAGCCGCCTACGATGTGGACGTGCCCGCGCTGGAATACACGGTGGTACGCGCTTTGCGGGAGCGCGGCTTGCACGCCGCCGCGGCGGAGAGCTGCACCGGCGGCATGATTGCCGAGCGGCTGACGAACGTGCCCGGCTCCAGCGAGGTGTTCGGCTATGGCTTTGTCACCTACGCCGAGGCCGCCAAGCAAAAGCTGCTGGGTGTGGATGCGGCTGTCATTGAAAAGTACAACGTCGTGTCCGGCCCTGTGGCCGCAGCCATGGCCTTTGGCGCTGCCCGGGAATCCGGTGCGGAGCTGGCCGTGGGCATCACGGGACTGGCCGGACCCGGCGGCGCACTGCCCGGCAAGCCGGTGGGTACGGTCTATCTGGCCGGTGCCGACACCCGCACGGACACGGGGTATTTAATGCGCCTGACCCTGGGCGGCTATCAGGACCGCCAGATCATCCGCACCCGTGCCGCCCTGTACGCGCTGGATATGCTCCGCCGCATGGCGCTGGGCCTCGATGTGCCGGACAGCGTGCGTTTCACGCCGGAGACGGCGGACAGAGATTTAGATATTTAAAACGCAAAACCGTAGGGGCGCATTCTATATGCGCCCGGCCCGTTTGCGGCTGTAGAAAGCTTCCCCGGGCGGATATGGAATCCGCCCCTACAGACAAGCTCGGCAATATTTCCAAACAAAGAAAGGTTCCACCATGGTCAACACTCAACTGAAAATCCTGCGTGTTTTCGGGCCCACGGGCGCGGAGGTATCCTCCGTGCTGCGGGGTATCCGGGATGATGGCTGCCCCGGCCTGCGTCTGCTGGAACGGGACGGCGAGTTTGCCATCTGTGTGCAGGTCAGCGCCCCCAACCGCGCCATGGCGGAGCAATACTGCGATAAATGGGCCGCGCGGCTGCGCGCCAAGTTCGGCGACGATGTCTTTGCCGAGGGGGAGACCAGCCTGGCCCAGGCCACGCTGGACGCTCTGCTGGAAAAACGCAAGCTGCTGGTTGCCGTGGACGAGCCGACGGGCCGCCTGCTGGGCAGCCTTTTGCAGCCGCTGCCCCACAGCGAGGCCGTCTTTGACTTTGGCACCGAGAGCTACGCCGACCCGCAGAAATCCCGCCGCATCACCGTGCCGGAGCAGCTGCTCCGGCGCTTCCCCGGCGACATTGTGCAGGCCGCAGCGGGCCGTGCGCTGGCCGCGCTGCAGGTTACGGGCGCGGATTACGCTGCCGCCTACATGCCCGCCAGCGTCGGGCAGTGCCCCTTTGTGCTGGTGTGTGACCGCCGCGGCGCGGTGGCCTGCGCCCTGCCGCCCGATATGAACGATACCTTCATCGGCAACCAGATCCTGGACCTGCTGCGCCGCCGTTTGTTCGGCCTGCAGTTGACAGATTCCTGCATCACGTTCCGCCCCGGCCATGACCGGCCGCTGCTCGTTGTGTCGGAGGCCGCCCGGAGCCGCGGCAACACGGTGCGGTTCTCGCTGCGCCGCCGCACGCCGCCCACGCGGGACGCCGACCATACCGCCGATTTTGAGCCGATGCTCGATTTTGACCGGCCCGCCGGTCAGCCCGCCGAGCTTCCCGCAGCCGGAGCAGTCTGCTGCGCCCGACCCCGCGGCCCCGCACCGCACGCTGCACCGCCGCGATGCCGCCGCGACGCCGCCCGAGGTCTCCGAGCCGACAGGCGTCATCCGCTTTGAAACGGACGCGGACGCGCAGACGGCGGCCCCGGAGCCGGCCCGGACGTCCGGACCGGAAGCGCCGCGGCACGCCCGCATCCGCCGTGCCTGGCCCGTGGAGCCGCCCGCCCCGGCGGACGAAGCACCTCTGCCCGACGTCCCGCAGGGCCGTGCCCCCGCACCGTCGGTGCTGGATGATGACATCCCCGACTTCTCCGCGGATCTTGACCCCGCCGCCATCGCCGCCGCGCAGGCTGCCGATGACGCCGCCGAGGCCGCGGGCAAGAGCGCCAGCGTTGAGGACTTTACCCGCGCTGCGACCCAGCTGTTTGATGCCAGCGCCGTTGAGGAGGCCGTCGCAGAAAAGGCCGCGCGGAAAACCGACAAAAAGCGCCGCCGCAAGGCCGAAAAGCCCGAGAGCGGGCCGGTGCAGCCCAGCATCAAGAACCGCAGCCTTGAGATCATTGAAAAGAGCGAGCGCCGCCGCAGACGCACCGTTATTCTGGGGCTTGTCGTGCTGACGCTGGTGCTTGTGCTGGGCGGCGGGGCGCTGTGGCTGTTCCTGCGCTGTGATCTGGGCGCACGCCCCGCGGCCAAAAGCTACGGCACGGCGCTCTACGATACGACCGCCGAGAACTACCTGGGCAAGGCGCTGGAGCGCCGTCCCGGCGTCGTCGGCTATCTGGGCTGGCCCGGGCTGAACGGCGCACTGGTTTACGCCGCCGACACGCCCGACCCAGAAACGCCCGAGAGCGGCGAGGCACCGTCTATCGTCCGCTTTGCCACGCCCAGCGCACTGGACGCCGCCACCCCCGGCAACACCGTGGTGGAATGCACGGGCAGCGACTACAAGGCGCTGGCTGACGAGGACACGCTCAAGCAGAACAGCGGCTTCACGCTGTACACGGCGGGCAATGTCTACCGCTTCAAGGCTATCGCGGTCTACTATTTTGACCCGTCCGAGCAGGGCGCGGGCGCATTTGACCTGTACGGCAGCACCGACCTGTCGAGTTATTACGACTACCTGACCTTCGTCGCGGGCATTCAGGCCCGCAGCCTGTTTGACACCGGCGTTGACGTGGGTGACGACTCCCGCTTCCTGACCGTGACGACCCACAGTGACGAGAGCGGCGTGCTGCTCTGCATCACGGGGCGGCTGATCCGCGAGGGAGAGGCAGAGCTTTTAAACACCTCGGCCATCGCGGCAGCGGAGGAGCCGCTGCTGACGGCGGCCCAGTATGAGCGCAAGGGCCAGCCGATGCCGACGGTCAGCACGCTGGTGCAGGCCAGTGTGGACCGCTACGCCCAGCAGAGCACCGCCGCCCAGGCCGCCCGCAAGAACGGCGGCACGGGCAGTGACACCGCCGCGGACACGGCGGACCTGGCCCAGCGCGCGGACGACCTGCAGGCCATCACGGACAGCCTGCTGGCCAGCACCGACAAGCTGCTGGCGGGCCTGACCGACGTGGCCGGCTCGACCTCCGCCGCGGAGGCCGACCTGAACAAGGGTGCCGAGGGCAGTCTGCCCGAGCAGACCGTGACGGTGGATCAGATCAAGACCAGCGCCACGCCGGAACCGACGGCCACGTCTGCGCCCACCGAGCCTCCGGCGGATTCCGCCGCCGGTGAGACGACGACCGAGCCGACAGCCGCCCCCACCGAGGCTCCTCAGCCCGACAACAGCGGCACAGGGGAGACCATCAACGTGACGATGAACGGCACGGCCCAGACGATGGATCTGGTGCAGTGCCTGGCCATGGTGGCCCAGAACGAGCTGGGCCCCAACGCACCCGCCGAAGCCTACAAGGCTCAGTGCGTGGCGACCCACTGCTGGATCATCAGCCAGTCGGGCTACCCGTCGGTGCTGGGTGCCGAGCCGGGCGCTGCCGCGCTGGCCGCCGCGCAGGAGGTCGCCCATGTGCTGGTTACCTACAACGGGCAGGTCTGCTTCACGCCGTACTTTGCGTCGGCCAGCACCGGCACGGCCTCCGCTGCCGAGGTCTGGGGCAATGACCGCGCCTGGCTGCAGGCCGTGGACAGCCCGTATGACCAGAGCGTGTCCAGCCACTGGAACACGAACGGCAATTCCAGCGGCACGGCCCGCTTCTCCCGCCAGACACTGCAGGACCGCATCCGCGATGTGATGGACATTGACCTGTCCGGCGTGGACCCCAACAGCTGGTTCACGATCCAGTCCGCCAACCAGTACGGCTGGGTCGCCAAGATCCAGGTCGGCCCGGACGCGGGCGTTGGCACCGTCAGCGGGCGCTGGTTCCGCGAGAATCTGCTGGCCCGTCAGAGCGTTGACGGGCGCAGCCTGCGCAGCCAGTGCTTCACGGTCAGCTACAACGCCGATCTGGACTGCTTTATCTTTGATGTCTACGGCTACGGCCACGGCTGCGGCATGAGCCAGTGGGGTGCCATCGGCTACGCCCGCAACGGCTGGGGCTATCAGGATATTCTGACGCATTATTTCGTTGGGACGACGATCACGACGTATTGAGACATAAGAAAAGAGCGTGTGCACAGAAAAGCACACGCTCTTTTTTTGCCGCACTGCCCCTACCGGGAGTTGTAGGGGTCGGCGTCCCCGACGACCCGCGGGGCCGTTTGCCATAGTAGCAGGTATACCATCTGCCTGTAGGGCGGCATGCCCTCATGCCGCCGCTGCCCGTTTATCACAGCGCCAAACTTACCCCATCCAGCACCGCCTTTACCAGCACATCCCCGTCATAGGTCAGCTCTAAATGGAAAAACGGTGCGTCCTCCGCCAGCAGCTTGAAAAATATCTTGTCCCCCTGCCAGATCGGAAGATCCTGCACGGCGGCCTTGTCCACCCACTCTAAGCACCCCTCGTCGCAGTCGGTCATCACGCCGGAAAAGTCCGTGCAGGTGTACAGGTGCATCCGCTCGGCGGGCCATGGGTCACAGAAAAAATCCACGATGCCGCGGTAAACCGGCGCGTGCATCGTCAGGCCGGTCTCCTCGCGCACCTCGCGCAGGGCGCAGGCCGGCGCGTCCTCACCCGGTTCAAACTTGCCGCCGACGCCGACCCACTTGTCGTGGTTGACGTCGTTTTTCTTTTTGACGCGGTGCAGCATCAGGTACGCACCGTCCTTTTCGAGATAGCAAAGCGTTGTCTGCAATAGCTCCATAACCAAACTCCTTACATAATTATAGGCATCCCCGCAGATACTACCAGAAAAAACCAGGGGGGATTTTGTATGAGAGAAACCGGAATCGTGCGCCGTATCGACGAATTGGGCCGGGTGGTCATCCCGAAGGAGATTCGGAAAACGCAGCGCATCCGCACCGGAGATTCACTCGAAATTTACACGGACGGCAACGGCGGGGTCATATTTAAAAAGTATTCGCCGCTGGCCGAGCTTGGCGAGCCTGCCGCCGTCTATGCGGACGTGCTGGCCCGGCGGCTGCGCTGTGCCGTGGCCGTCTGTGACCGGGAGCATATCGTCGCCGCCGCCGGAGCGGGCAAGGGCGAGCTGCTCGGCGCACCGCTCCCGCCCGAGATCGAGCCGCTGCTGACCCGGCGCAAGCTCTACACGGCCCCGGCGTCCGCCGCGGAGCGGGAGCCGCTGGGCAGCCGGTACCTGCTGTGCGCCGCGCCGATCCTGGTACACGGTGACATCGAAGGCGGCGTGCTGCTGCACGGCACCCTGCGCGAGGCCGCGCCCAACGCCGAGACCGTCCGCGCCGCCGCCACCGCCGCAGAGTTTCTGGCGCGGTGGATGGAGGAGTGAAAAGCATAGCAGCGTAGAAGCCGGGCATGCCCGGCCCCTACATATATAATAATAGGAAAACTGCCCAATCCGATTGTGACGAAACTGTTAAACTTACAAAAAATTCGGAAAAACCCTTGACAGTTTGCAAAACGGGGATATAATAAACTTAGCACTCGGAGATAAAGAGTGCTAAACAAACCAACAAAAGCAAACCAAAGGAGATGAGCAGCATGGCCATGGATGCGCGCAAGCAGCGTATACTGGAAGCTATTGTTGCCCTGTATGCCAACGACGGTGAGCCTGTCGGCTCGGGTCTTTTGGCAAACTACTTTGACATGGCACTGTCCAGCGCGACGCTGCGCAATGAGATGGCTGCCCTGACCAAGCTGGGTCTGCTGGAACAGCCCCACACCAGCGCGGGCCGCGTGCCCAGCGCCCAGGGCTACCGCTACTACCTCGATCATCTGATCGACGCGCCAAAGTCCGGCACCCTGCCGGAGAAGGACCGCCGCCGCATTGACGATTTGTTCGCCGCCATGGATGCCGAGCCGGAAAAGCTCGTGCCCGCCGCGACCCGCTGCCTGGCCGATATGACAGGCTGCGCGGCTGCCGCTACCACACCGCAGGCGCCGGATCTCTGCATTGCCCATTTTGAGGTCGTGCAGGTGGGCCGCTACAGCGCCGCAGTGCTGGCCGTAACCAGCGCAGGCGGCGTGCGGACCCGCGTGGCCCGCGTTGACACCGGTCTGACCCGGGACGATGCCGCCAACCTGGCACAGCTGCTCAACCGCGGGCTGACTTTCGTCGCCCCGCAGGATTTAAGCCCGATGCTCATGGCCAGCATGGTGCTGGCCGCAGGGCAGCGGCTGGCCCCCGTCATCATGGCGGCACAGGCGCTCGTCACCACCGGCCCGCAGGCCTGTCTGGAGGGCGCGCAGTATCTGGCAAAGATGGCGGACGTCCGCCAGAACCTCGGCACGCTGTTGGAGATCTTCTCCGACAATGAGGCCGCGACGGAGCTCATCCGCCCCGAAGGCAACAAGATCACCGCAACGCTGGGCTGCGACCTTGACCCTGCGATGCCGGGTGCCTGCATCGTCAGCAAGCGGTATTTAGCCGGCGGCGGGCTGACAGGCTCCGTCGCACTGATCGGCTCCACCCGCATGGAGTACGAGCGGCTGCTGCCGATCCTGGACTACTTTGCCGCCAGAATGGGGCAGAGCATGGCCGGGCAGGGCCAATAAACGAAGAAGGAGAGACCCGCAATGAGCCAAGAAGAAAAGAAACAGACCGCCCCGGAGACGGAAGCGGCTGCTGAAAAGCCCGAGACCCCCGCACAGGAGGCCCCTGAAAAAGAGGCCCCCCAGACCGAGGAAAAGCACGAGGGCAAGCACGACTGCAAGCATCACCACCACGAGACCGCGGCCCTGCAGGCCAAGCTGGAGGCGGAGGAAAAGAAAAACGCCGACCTCAAGAACCAGCTGCTCCGCACCGCTGCCGAGTATGACAACTACCGCAAGCGCTCCCAGCGCGAGGCTGACCAGAAGTTCAACGACGGTGTGTCCCACGCCGTGACCCAGATCCTGGGCATCCTGGACACGCTGGACATGGCCGCCAACGCCGCCTGCGCGGACGAGAACTACAAGAAGGGCGTCACGATGACGCTGGACAAGGCCGCCAAGGCTCTGGAAACGCTGCACATCACCGAGATCGAGGCGTTGAACCAGCCGTTTGACCCCAACTTCATGAACGCCGTCCAGCAGGTCCCCGCCGCCGAAGGGCAGGAGAGCGGCAGCGTCGTGCAGGTTTTCCAGAAGGGCTACAAGATCGGTGACAAGATCATCCGCCACGCGATGGTCGTCGTCGCAGAATAACGTCGAACCGAATCAAGCGATTCGTTTCCATATAAATTGACATTCACTGCATTCAAAGCAAATTTGAAGGGAGTTTTATTTATGAGCAAGATCATCGGTATTGACTTGGGTACTACCAACAGCTGCGTCGCCGTTATGGAAGGCGGCGAGCCCGTCGTCATCGCGAACGCCGAAGGCGCCCGCACCACCCCGTCTGTCGTCGGCTTCACCAAGACCGGCGAGCGTCTGGTCGGCCAGGTCGCAAAGCGTCAGGCCATCACTAACCCCGAGAACACGATTTCTTCCATCAAGCGTAAGATGGGCACCGCTGAAAAGGTCCATGCCGGCGGCAAGGACTACACCCCCGAGGAGATCAGCGCTATGATCCTCTCCAAGCTGAAGGCTGACGCCGAGGCTTATCTGGGCGAGCCTGTCACCGAGGCCGTCATCACCGTCCCCGCCTACTTCAACGACAGCCAGCGTCAGGCCACCAAGAACGCCGGTACCATCGCCGGTCTGAACGTCAAGCGTATCATCAACGAGCCTACGGCTGCTTCTCTGGCTTACGGCATCGATAAGGAAGCCGACCAGAAGATCATGGTCTACGACCTCGGCGGCGGTACGTTCGATGTCTCCATCATCGAGATGGGCGACGGCGTTACCGAAGTTCTGGCTACCAACGGTGATACCCACCTGGGCGGCGATGACTTCGACCAGCGCATCATCGACTGGATGGCCGAGGACTTCCAGCGCGAGAACAACATCGACCTGCGCAAGGACAAGATGGCTGCCCAGCGCCTGAAGGAGGCTGCCGAGAAGGCCAAGATCGAGCTGTCCAGCGCGACCACGACCAACATCAACCTGCCCTTCATCACCGCGGACGCCAACGGCCCCAAGCATCTGGATATGACGCTGACCCGCGCTAAGTTCAATGAGCTGACCGCTGATCTGGTCGAGCGCACCATGACCCCCGTCCGCAAGGCTCTGGCCGATGCCGGCCTGAAGGCTTCCGACCTGGCTAAGGTCCTGATGGTCGGCGGCTCCACCCGTATCCCCGCCGTCTACGACGCTGTCAAGAAGGAACTGGGCTGCGAGCCGTTCAAGGGCATCAACCCCGATGAGTGCGTTGCTGTCGGCGCTGCCATCCAGGGCGGCGTTCTGCAGGGCGACGTCAAGGGTCTGCTGCTGCTCGACGTTACCCCGCTGAGCCTGGGCATTGAGACTCTGGGCGGCGTCTGCACCAAGATTATTGACCGCAACACCACCATCCCCACCAAGAAGAGCCAGATCTTCTCCACTGCGGCTGATAACCAGCCCAGCGTTGAGGTCAACGTCCTGCAGGGCGAGCGTGAGTTTGCCCGCGACAACAAGAGCCTCGGAACCTTCCATCTGGACGGCATCGCTCCGGCTCCCCGCGGCGTGCCGCAGATCGAGGTCACCTTCGATATTGATGCCAACGGTATCGTGCACGTCAGCGCGAAGGACCTGGGCACCGGCAAGGAGCAGAGCATCACGATCACTGCTTCCACCAACATGAGCAAGGACGACATCGACAAGGCTGTCAAGGACGCCGAGCAGTATGCCGCCGAGGATAAGAAGCGCCGCGAGGAAGTCGATGTGCGCAACAACGCCGACCAGATGGTGTTCCAGACCGAGAAGGCACTGGGCGAGTTCGGCGACAAGGTTTCCGCCGAGGAAAAGAGCGAGGTCGAGACCAAGCTGTCTGCCCTGAAGGAAGCCCTGAAGTCCGGCAGCGTTGATGACATCAAGGCAAAGCAGGATGACCTGCAGAAGGCCTTCTACGCCATCAGCGAGAAGGTCTACCAGCAGGCCGCCCAGGCACAGGGCCAGCAGCCCAGTGCACAGCCCGGCCCCGATGCCGGTGCGCAGCCGAAGGACGACGGTGCCGTTGACGCCGACTTCCACGAGGTCTAAGCTGTAACAAACCCATAATAAGGCCGCCGCTGGGCAAACCCGGCGGCGGCCCTTGGGGGTTATAGAGAAAGTTAAAATAAAGCCTTCCCCCCGCGGGGGAAGGTGGCCGTGCGAAGCAAGGCCGGATGAGGGCCAAGCTGCCGGGATTGCCTGTTTGCGGGCAATATCCGGCAGGTCTCACCTCATCAGTCCGCTCCGCGGACAACTTCCCCGCAAGGGGAAGCCTTTTCACAACCCATAAATAGAGGGGATAGATTCTATGGCAGAAAAACGTGATTACTACGAGGTGCTGGGGATCGGCAAAAACGCCACCGATGCCGAGATCAAAAGCGCCTACCGCAAGCTGGCCAAAAAGTACCACCCCGACCTGAACCCCGGCGACAAGGACGCCGAGGAAAAGTTCAAGGAGGTCAATGAGGCCAACGATGTTCTTTCCGACCCGAACAAGCGCAAGCGCTATGACCAGTTCGGATTCGCTGGGGTCGATCCCAACTATGGGGCCGGCCAGCCCGGCGGCGGCTACGGTGGCGGCTTTGGCGGCTTCGGCGGCACCGGCGGCGTCGATCTGGGCGACATCTTCGGCGATATTTTCGGCGGCGGCTTTGGCGGCTTCGGCGGCTCGACCCGCTCCAACCCCAATGCGCCGCGCAAGGGCCATGACATTCAGGCCAATGTGATCCTGACCTTTGAGGAGGCCGCCCACGGCTGCGCCAAAAAGGTCACGCTGAACCGTCAGCAGACCTGCCCGGACTGCGGCGGCAACGGCTGTGCGCCCGGCTCCAGCCCTGAGACCTGTACCGAGTGCGGTGGCCGCGGCTATGTCGTGACCCAGCAGCGCACGCCGTTTGGTGTGATGCAGAGCCAGCAGCCCTGCCCGCACTGCGGCGGACGCGGTACCATCATCAAGAACCCCTGCAAGACCTGCCGCGGCACCGGCAAGACCAGTGCCCGCAAGACGCTGGAGGTCAAGATCCCCGCGGGTATCGACGACGACCAGAACATTGCGCTGCGCGGCCAGGGCGACGCCGGTACGAACGGCGGCCCCGCGGGCGACGTGATCGTCCATGTGACGGTCAAGCCCGACGCCGTGTTTGAGCGCGACGGCTACGATGTGTACGTCCGCGTGCCCATTACCTACTCCCAGGCTGTGCTGGGCGCTGAAATTGAGGTCCCCACCGTGGACGGCAAGGTCGCCCAGAAGATCCCCGAGGGCACCCAGAGCGGCACGAAGTTCCGCCTGCGCGGCCAGGGCATCCAGTACCTGAACGGGCGCGGACGCGGTGACCAGTACGTCATTGTGGACGTGGAGATCCCCAAGAAGCTGAACCGCACCCAGCGCGAAGCCCTGAAGGCCTTTGAGGACAGCCTGAAGGACGAGAACTACGAGAAGCGCAAGAGCTTCTTCAAGAACCTGAAGGATCGGTTCATGTCCTAAAGTTTTAAACAAAATCTCCCGGCAGTGTTGAAAGCACACTGCCGGGAGATTTTCTGTTTTACTCTGACGCAAACGGCCACGGCGGCATGAGGGCATGCCGCCCTACAGCCTGTGCGCTTTGCGGCGGCGAAAACGGTGCGGGCCGATGCGGGCATCGGCCCCTACGGTTACCATGCCGTTCCCTGTAGGGCGGGGTGCCCTCACCCCGCCGCCAGGCAGACATCCACCTTGCGGGGCACCCGTAGGGGTCGGCGTCCCTGACGACCCGTGCCCGCTTCCGGCCGGTAAAAACCGCCCGGGCAATGACACTCACCCCACAAACTCCATCTCGGTATACTCGGTACTGCCGCTCAAAAAGGCGTCGGCGGGGATGGTGGCGTAATTGGCAGCATAATTATGCGCGGGGTCGCCCCCGAGGGTCAGCACAACGCGGCCGTCGTCCAAAAGATATTCCATAATAAGGGCCACGTCAACGCCCGCGGGGGCGGCGTTGTGTCCGATTTCATTGCCCTGTAAGTCGTAGAACGTGTAAGTGCGGGGAGTGTCGTCGTTCGGAACCATAAACCACCGCAGCGCTTCGTTTTGGTGCATCGGGCGAATAAACTTTTGCGCCGTCATAATGCCCAAATCTTCCTGCGTGCCGTCACTGTGGATGCAAAGGACGGAGGAGCCGGTCCAGTAAGACGGTGTCATGTGGTCGGCGATAAAATAGAAATCGCTTCCGTTTTTGCCCGCGTAGGTGTAGGTGATATAGCCGTCCCCCTCGGGTGTGCCGTCGCAGGGATACTCAAAAATCTTTTGGATAGGCCGCCCCGTGGCAGGGGCCGTCAGGTCGAACTCATAGGTAGAATTTTGCAGGATGGCACTGAGCATTTCGGCGTCGGACGGGAGTGGGATAGGATAGTCCGAAACGATGCGGCTTGTGACAATGCCGCCGTCGGCCACGCCGAGTACATCGTAGGTTTCGATGGGAATGTCCCATTTCTCGCTTGCCCCGGTTTTCAGGTCAAGGCGCATCCCACAGGTGGGAGAGGTCGCCGCTTGGCTGTAAGACATACAGTAGACATAGCGGTCATCGTACAGCTTGGTACCCCATGTGTTGGGGCCAAGCGGAATTTCCCAAACCTCACCGCCGTCCAACGGAACGGCAAGCAGCTTGGTGTCGCTGTCATCGCGGTACATGACGACGTACAGCGTGTTGTTTGCCAGAAATTGGTATAACGTACTATACGTGCTATCGTTGTATTCGTAGAGCGCGGTTGTCTGTCTGGCGTCAGGGTCTGTTTTGTAAATGACGGTTCCAGTAAAGTTGCCCTCATCGTCAAGGGCGGGACGGGTCTGACAAATCACATTGCCGAATCTGTTCTGCCCAGTTTCGGCAAGGGCGTGCAGCTCCCCCACCGGTTCAGGTGCCGCCGTCGGTTCCGGTGTGGCGGCTGCAGTCTCCGCGGGCGCGGCTGTGGTTGCGGAATCCGCCGCCGACGCACAGGCAGACAGTGCCAGCGCCGCGGTGAGGATGAGGGGAATGAGCTTTTTCGTTTTCATGGGTACACGTCCTTTCCGGTGATTGAAAAACTCTGCGGCAGCGGGCACGGCCCACCGTGCCGTTCCCTATAGGGTCGGCCCGTTCACTCCGCAAACGTCATCTCGCGGTATGCCGACCCGCCGTTCAGAAATTCGTCGGCGTCCATCACGGCGTAGCGGGCCGCGCTGTCGTGCTCCCAGTCGTAGCCGACGACCATCAGCAGGCGTCCGTCGTCCAGCATACAAAGCGGGAAGAAGGCCTCCAGCCCGGCGGGCCGCTCGTTGCGGCCAATCTCATGGCCTTGCGTGTCGTAAATCAGATAGATGCCGTCGGTGCCGCGGGTCAGAAGCCAGCGCACCTCATCGCCCTGCAAAACCGCAGAGTAATCCAGGTAATCCGGCGTTTTGGTAATGCCAAGGTCGGTCCGGGTGCCGTCCGTGCCGATGCGCAGCACGGACTGGGAAACAAAAGCGTACTCATCGTCGCACTGGTCTGCGCGGAAATAGAAGTCACTGCCGCACTTGCCAAGGTAGGTGTAGATTGTAAGGCTCCCCGGCTGCGGTATGTCATAGGGGAGGGTAAAGCAGGTCTGCCGCACCGCGCCCGTCGCGGGGTCGGCCAGGGTGTATTCCAGCGTGGTGTTCTGCAAAAGCGCCTGGGACATCTCGTCGTCGTCCGGGTAGGGCACCGGATAATCCGAGACAACGCGGCAGAGCAGCAGCGCGTCCCCGACGACATCGGGAATGTACATTGTCTCCACCGGGATATTCCACGGCGCGGTCTCCCCGTTTTCCAAGTTAAACCGCATACCGTCGGTACGGCAGAACGGCGCGGCGCTGACGCTCCGGCAGTAGAGGTAGTGACCTGCGTAAAAAACAGGCATCCAGTCGTCGTAGGAGAACGGCAGCACGCGCGCCTCACCGCCCGTCGTCGGCAGGGCCAGCATACCGCCGTCGTAGCAGATGAAATACAGCGTGTCGTCTATGATCAGCGGCGCGGACGCAAGCTGGGAGTCCGTGCGGTACATCTCATAGGTCTGCCCGGTGGTAAGGTCGGTTTTGTAGACGGTGCTGTGATCAAAGCTGCCGAGACTGTCCTCGCTGCTTGAAAAATGGGTGACCGCCGCGTAGACGCAGTTGCCGCTGACTGCGCAGGCGCTATAGGCCGAGAGGGGGTGCGGCTCACCCGGCAGCGCCGCTTCTGTGCTGTCCTCCGCCGCGGCGCTCTCCGCCGTACTCTCCGCCGGTGCGGCCTCCGAAGCCGCCGCGGTATCGCCCGCAGACGCGCATCCGGCCAGCGCCAGCATGGCTGCCGCCAATAATAAAGCTACTTTTTTCATCCTCAAAGCTCCTTTCTGTGCCTGGTTTGCCCCTATCCTACACCCCGGATGTTGCAAAGTTGTCACACGGAGCGGGTGTTTTGGAGATTTTTGCAATTTTTTTGCGGGAAGTGGGTGCGGGGCGTCGGGGACGCCGCCCCCTGCAGGCTGGCAGTAAAGTGAATGCCTGCCCGCGGCGGGATGGGGGCATCCCGCCCTACGAATGACATAAAGTGAGTGCGTAGGGCGGCATGCCCTCATGCCGCCGCCACTCGCCGCCTGCAAAAAGGGGAGAGCACCGTCTCCGGCGCTCTCCCCATGCGTTTGTTTAAAATTCTTTTGGTTCTTTTCTTCTAAGAAAAGAACACCCGCGTCCCCGAAAAATCAGAACTCGTGCTTCTCCATCAGCTTGCGGCCCATCAGGACGCCCATGACGGAGGCCATCATCAGGCCACGGGTCCAGCCGGAGGAATCGCCCAGGCAGTGCAGACCGGCGATGTTCGTCTCCAGATCGGTGTCCATCTTGACCTTGTTGGAGTAGAACTTCAGCTCAGGGCTGTACAGCAGCGTTTCGGGGCTGGCAAAGCCGGGCACGACCTCGTCCATCATCTTGATGAACTCGATGATGTTGACCATGGCGCGGTAGGGCATGGCGGCGGTGATGTCACCGGCCACGGCGTCCTTCAGCGTCGGGCGGACGTTCGTGCGGGCCAGCTCGTTGGCCCAAGTGCGCTTGCCGTCCAGAATATCGCCGTAGCGCTGCACCAGAATGTGGCCCGCGCCCAGCATGTTCGTCAGCTCACCGACCTTCTGCGCGTAGGCGATGGGCTGGTTGAACGGCTCGGTGAAGTTGTGGCTGACGAGAATGGCCAGGTTCGTGTTGTTGCTCTTTTTCTCCTTGAAGCTGTGGCCGTTGACGACGGCCAGATCGTTGTCGTAGTTCTCCTGCGCAACGAAGCCGCCGGGGTTCTGGCAGAAGGTGCGCACCTTGTTGCGCCACGGGGCCGGGTAGCCGATCAGCTTGCCCTCATACAGGACCTTGTTGATCTTCTCCATGATCTCGTTGCGGCACTCAACACGGACGCCGATGTCAACGGTGCCGGGCTTGTGGGCAATGTTGTGCTCGGCGCAGATCTTTTCCAGCCAGTCCGCACCGCGGCGGCCCGTGGCAATAACGACCTGCTTGGCGTAGACGTCGCGGACGCCGTCCTTCTCGCGCAGGCGGACGCCCTTGCAGACGGAATCCTCGAGGATGATGTTCTCGCACTCGGTACTGAACAGCATCTCAACACCGGCGTCGGCCAGATAGTTCTGGATGTTCAGGTAGAGCTGCTGGGCCTTCTCGGTGCCCAGATGGCGGATGGGGCAGTCAACGAGCTGCAGACCCGCCTGAATGGCGCGCTTGCGGATGTCCTTGATGTCGGGACCCTCGTAGATGCCCTCGACCTTCGGGTCGGCGCCAAACTCGAGGTAAATTTTGTCGGTGTAGTCAATAAGCTCCTGCGCGAAATCCTCGCCGATCAGGTCGGGAAGCTCGCCGCCGACCTGATAGGACAGGGACAGCTTGCCGTCCGAGAATGCGCCCGCGCCGGAAAAGCCGGTGGTGATGGCACAGGTCGGCTTGCAGTTTACGCAGACGCCGGTTTTATCCTTGGGGCAGTGGCGCTTTTCCACAGGCTTGCCCTTTTCGACGAGCAAAATTTTGTGGGGGGTGCTGCTCTTGCGCAGCAGCTCCAGCGCGGTGAAAATGCCGGCAGGGCCGGCGCCTACGATGATAAGGTCATACATGGATAGGGGCTCTCTCCTTTAAAAATAACTCGCGATCCTTCGCGCGGGAAACAAAATAAGGTGCGGCGGCCAGAGGACTGGCCGCCCTGCGTGGACAATACGGCACACTCCTTGGCCCCCTCTGCGAGGGGGCTCCGCCCGCAGGCGGTGGGGGAGAGAACTCTGCCATTGCTCGAAAAATTTCGGGTTATGGCAAGGCTCAACCCCTCCGGCCCTGCGGGGCCACCTCCCCTGCTAGGGGAGGCAAGGATCACTCCTCCGACACATCCTTGCTCTCGGCGTCATACACCACAGGGCCGTCGCTGCCGACATCGCGCTCGGCGGCTTCGGCCTCGTCCAGGGCGTCGCCGATGGCACCCAAGGCCGCATTGGCGGCGGCAGAGGCCATGCGGTCCAGTGTGCGCAGCTCCATGGCGGCGTAGAGAATGCAGCCTAAATTCAGCGCACCTTCGGCGATCAGCAGGATGCCGCAGAGCATGACGGCGCTGACCGCCGCATCAAACGGGTGCAGCACCAGCAGTATGCCCAGGGCAACGGATACGATGCTGAACAGCAGCAGCAACCACCATTTCTGCCCCTTGCGCTTGGCAAGGTCCATGGCGGTACCGATGCGGCTCAGGCCGTCAACGACGATGAAGATGCCGAACACAACGGGCAGAAAGCTGGTCACTACCTGCGGTTTTGCCAGCGTGAAGATGCCCAGCCCCGCCGTGATGACGCCGCCCACCAGCATGAACGGCGCGGTAAAGCCGGTGCCGCGGATGCGGGCATACTGGATCAGGCAGACAATGCCGGTGACAAGCACCACAACACCAAAAATGTTGCAGATCCAGAGCAGACTGGTCTCGGGCATGATGAGCAGCAGCATACCGATGACGATATACGCGACGCTCAACAGCAGCATTCCGTTTTTGACATAGCGCAGCATAGTGAAAGGCTCCTTTTTACTTGTCGGCTTCCTGCATAGCCCTGGCGGCGGCCACGATCAGGTCGGTGCAGGCCTCGCGGCCCAGGGTCGCGTTCAGGCACAGATCGTAGTTCTTGGCCTCGCCCCAGCGGTTCTCGGTGTAATAGTTGTAGTAGCTTGCACGGGCGCGGTCATGCTTGGCCAGCTGGGTCTCCCACAGGCGGTCCGGCATGTCCTTGGCGTCGGGGCGGCTCTTGGCAAACTGGATGCGGGTCTCCAGCGGCGCGTAGACGAAGGTGCGCAGCACGTTGGGGCGCTCACGCAGGACGTAGTCACCGCAGCGGCCCAGAATGACGCAGGGACCCTCGGCGGCCAGCTCCTTGATGACGTTGCTCTGCAAAATGTAGACCTGGTCAGCCAGGGGCATCGTGTTGCCCATCATGTACAGGCTGTAGATCAGGCTGCCGCTGCGCTGGTTCTCGCTGGCGGCAATGGCCTCCTCGGTCAGACCGCTCTTTTTGGCGGCAAGGGTGATCAGCTCCTTATTATATAAGGGAATACCCAGCTTGTCGGCAACAGCCTGTGCGATCTCGCTGCCGCCGGATGCGTACTCACGCGCCATAGTGATGACCATAGGTTCCTTCATACTGATACACCTCACAATATTTTATGTAGTATGCGCAAAAAGGCATACTATTCTGCTTATATTATAACCTGATTTTGTGGAAAACGCAAGAAAAAATTGCGGGAAAGGCGCAGTGCGGGCGGGGCTTTCGCGCCTTGCCGCCAGCGTTCGTCCCCACAAAAACTGCCCGCGGCAGAACACCGCGGGCAGGGAAAACAGAATGTCAAATTTTATTCGGTCACTTCGCCGGAGATCTCCTTGATCGCGGACACGGTTGCGGCGAGATTCTGCATGTCGCTGGGCACGATCAGCTTGGTGGCCTTGCCGTCAGCGACCTTCTCCATGGCCTCCATGCTGCGCAGGGCCAGATAGTTGTGGTTGGGGTTCGCCTCGTTGATCATGCGGATGGCATCGGCCTGTGCCTTCTGGACGGTCAGCAGGGCTTCGGCTTCGCCCTCGGCCTCGCGGATGCGCTGCTGCTTCACGGCCTCGGCACGCAGGATGGCGGACTCCTTCTCGCCCTCGGCGCGGGTGATGGCAGCCTGCTTTTCGCCCTCGGCCAGCAGGATGGAGGCGCGCTTCTCGCGGTCCGCCTTCATCTGTTTCTCCATGGCCTGGCGGATCTCCACCGGCGGCTCGATGTTTTTCAGCTCGACGCGGTTGACCTTGATGCCCCAGCGGTCCGTGGCCTCGTCAAGGCTGGCGGTGATCTTCGTGTTGATGAGGTCGCGGCTCGTCAGGGTCTCGTCGAGCGTCATCGAGCCGATGATGTCACGCAGCGTCGTGGCGGACAGGTTCTCGATGGCCTGGATCGGGCGGTTCACGCCGTAGGCGTACATCTTGGCGTCAAACACCTGAAAGAAAACGACGGTGTCGATCATCATCGTGACGTTGTCGCGGGTGATGACGGGCTGCGGCGGGAAGTCGGCGGCCTCCTCCTTCAGCGAGACCTTGCGGGAGATGCGCTCGACAAACGGCGTACGGATGTGCAGGCCCGCGCCCCAGGTATCCTTGTAGACGCCGAGCCACTCGGTGACATAGGCGTTGGACTGCGGCACAATAACGATGCAGCGCACCAAAACTACCAGAATAATGATGAGCAGGATGGCAAAGACTAACAGCATTTGGGGGTCCTCCTTTTTCCTTTGTGATTTAAACCGCAGCCGCGTCAGCGGTCACGGGAGCGACAATAAGGATCGCACCGTCCACGGCCACGACCTTGCAGCGGGTGCCCTGCGGGAGTGTGACCTCGGCGCGGGCCTGCCAGTCCAGGCCGTCCACGCGGACCCGGCCCGGAAGGCCGGGCTCAATGGCCACAAGCACAACGCCCTGCTTGCCGATGGTCAGCGGCGAGCCGTTCGTGACAGGGGCACGGTGCGCGCCGCGCCGGCTGATGAGCCGGGGCAGCATCAGGCCGAGCGTAATGGCCGATACAACGGCAAAAACAAGCATCTGCCAGCCAAAGCCGACATTAAAAAAGCTGACCAGCATGGCCGCGGCAGCGCCCACCGCAAACCAGACCGAGACAAGCGCCGTTGTGGCGGCCTCGACCATGATGAACGCCACGACGGCAACCAGCCATAAAATCGTATCAAACCACATGGAAATCTCCTTTCAGGGACAGAAAGCGGCTTTGTGACCACTGTAACATTATGACGGTATTCTGTCAAGATTGCCGAAGAAATTTTACAAAACTGCAGGAAAAGTGCAAAGGATTGCAGCCCTCTTTCGGGCGGCTTTGCAGGGAGGGGTCTTGCCCCCTCCGCGGGGCGTCGGGGACACTGCCCCTACAGCACCGACGCGCCCGGCAGGCGGGCACTGACGAAAATTTTCACGAAAAACATCGGTTTTCCGTAAATTATTGTGATTCCAATCGTACGGCTCTTTACCTTTTGAAAAAAAGTGGTATAACAGAAGCAAGTAAGGCGAACAAAGTATGCGCTGTAAACAGTGTACCACAAAACAGGAGGAGCGACAATGAAAAATTGTTTTGACCGCACACCCCACACGATGAAGGACTGGCTGCTGCTGGCGGCGGGCGCCGCGGCGGTGTTTGCCGCGGCAGACTGGCTGCCGGGCGTGCTGCGCGGGGCCGGGGCGTTTCTCGGGCTGCTGGCACCGTTCGGCTGGGGGCTGCTGCTGGCCTATGTACTGGACATACCCACGCGCTTTTTTGCGCAAAAGCTCTTTGGCGGCAGGCGCGGCGGGGCGATGGCCGTCAGCTATGCGCTGTTTTTCGGTGCGCTGGCGCTGCTGGCGGCGCTCATCGTCCCGCAGCTCGTGCAGAGCGTGACGACCTTTGCCGGGCGGCTCGGCGCGTATGAGGAGACCATCCGCGGCCTGCTGGTCTGGGTGCAAAATACGTTCGGCATCGATACGGCCACGGCGGAACAGCTTGTGCAGATGGTGGGCACGGCACTGCAAAATTGGTTCGGCGGTTTGTCCCGCAGTGCGGCGCGTGCGGCGGCGGATTTCGTCTCCGGCGCGGCGGGGGCTGCGGGCAACGCCGTGGTGGCACTGGCCGCCAGCATCTACCTGCTCTCCGGCAAGGAGGCGCTGCTCCGCGCGGCCCGGGCGTGTCTGCATGCGGCGCTGCCGCCGCGTGCCGCGGGCAGTGTGCTGGAAATCTGCCGTCTTGCCAACAAAATTTTCAGCGGCTACATCGGCGGGCAGCTGGTGGACGCCCTGCTCGTGGGCGGGGAAACATTTGCGCTGATGTCGATCTTCGGGCTGGAATACGCGCCGCTGCTGGCCGTGCTGGTCGGCGTGACAAACATTGTCCCGGTGCTGGGGCCGTTCCTCGGCGCGGTGCCGGGGCTCATCATCCTGCTGTTGGAATTGCCCTGGAAGGCGGCAGAATTTGCCATCATTATTTTTGTGGTCCAGCAGGTGGACGGAAACTTTATTGCGCCGCGCATTCTGGGTGGGGCCACCGGCCTGCCGGGGCTGGGCGTGCTGTTGGCCATTGTGGTGGGCGGGGCGTGGTTCGGCATCCCGGGCATGGTGCTGGGCGTGCCGACGCTGGCCGTGCTGGCGGCGCTGCTCAAACAGGCTGTCGGGGCAGGGCTGACGGCCCGCGGCCTGGATGAAAACGGTGAGCCGCGCCGGAATTTACCAGGCGGGCCGCAAGAAAATTAACAAGTTATTCCTTGCAATACAGGCGTGCATAGCGTACAATACTCTTGTAAAATGATGTAAAAGGAGCGGAGCATTTGAAAGAGGAACATATCTGGACCAAAAAGCCGGAAACGATGCTGGACTGGTTCTGCGTGGTCGGGGCCTGTATTGCGCTGTATCTGGCTTTGAACAATCTGGGGTACTTTCTGGGGAAAATCGGTGTGTTTATCGGCATCGTGTCGCCGTTTGCGGGCGGCATAGTCATTGCCTATGTGCTTGACCCGATGGTCAAGTTCTTCTACACAAAGCTGTTTAAAGAGAAGAAAAAGACGCGCGGATTCGCGATCCTTCTGGCGTATCTGGTGGCAATTCTGCTGCTTGTGCTGCTGGCATGGCTGGTCATCCCGCAGATCGTGGACAGCATCGCCATGCTGTTTACGAACTTCCCAAGCTACATACAGAGCGTACAGGATATGCTGGGCATGGTTCAGGAGCGCTTCGGCGTTGACCTGTCGTCGGCCACAAAAGTGCTGGACGATTCCGAGGCGATGGTCAAGGAAATCTACAGCATGGCCAGCGCCGCCATGCCGCAGATCGTGGCCAGCATCGGCAGCGTGGCATCGAACTTTGTGGCGATCTTCACCTCGATTGCGGCCAGTATCTATATGCTGGCGGACAAGGAGCATCTGCTCCATCAGCTGCGCACGCTGGCGCATGCCTTCCTGCCGGAAAAGGCTGCGGAAAACACGCTGCGCATCTGCCATTATGCCAACGTGAATTTCACGGGCTTCTTTGTGGGCAAGATCATTGACTCGGCCATCATCGGCGTTATCACGTTTGTGGCAATGGCGATCCTGCGGCTCGATTTTGCACTGCTCATCAGTGTGTTTATCGGCATCACGAATATTATCCCGGTATTTGGCCCCTTCATCGGCGCGATCCCCAGCATCTTCATTCTGCTGTTGGTTGACCCGATCCAGGCGGTCATCTTCGGCGTGCTGATTCTGGTCATCCAGCAGGTGGACGGCAACTTCATCGGCCCGAAGATCCTGGGCTCGTCCATCGGCATCTCTGCCTTGTGGATCCTGTTTTCCATCGTGGTCGGCGGCGACCTGTTCGGTCTTGTGGGCATGGTCGTCGGCGTGCCGCTCTTTGCGACCTTCTACGGCCTGGCGCGGGAATTTGTGCACTATATGCTGGACAAGCGCGGGCTGGACAGCGAGGGTAACCACGTTGGTGAAGTGGTGGAGGATGAGGAGAACGTGTTTGAGTGATGCAAGGGGGAAAAAACGGGCGGTGTAATGCACGCCCGGCAAAGCCCCTCCGGCCATCGCTGGCGCTCGGCCACCTCCCCTGTGAGGGGAGGCTTTAAACGCGGGCGAAGCCGCCTGAGGGACTCTGCCCGTTTACGGCTGCCCGGCACTTGGCCCCCTCTGTCCTTTCTTTATAAAGAAAGGACCAAAGAAATTTCAGCGTCTTACCCCAAAAGCAAAGCACCTGTTTACTGCTTTTTACCGCAGTAAACAGGTGCTTATTTTTTATGGCTTTGTCTGTGGCTGATTCTGTGCGCCCGGCAGCAGGGTCACCACATCCCGCAGCAGTACCAGCGAGCTTTCGCCCTTCTGCACGCGCAGGCTGAAATAGGGTCGGCCCAGTGCATTGTACAGCACCCGATGCGGGAACTTTTCCATGACCTCGCCCAGCTGCTTTGGCCCGACGATGTCACTATACAAAATCAGCTGGTCGCCGCGCTGGACGATCTCCGCAATGCCGACGCGGGCTGCGGTCACGCGCACGAGGGAGACGTCCACCAGCCCCTGCACGCTCTTGGGCGGGCTGCCGTAGCGGTCGATCAGCTCGTCGAGCACGTCCTCGGCGTCGCTCGTCGTCTCGATAGCCGCAATGCGCTTGTATGCCTCGATGCGCCCGGCAGCGTCCGGGATATATTCCTCCGGCAGGAATGCGTCCACGGTGATGTCCACCAGGCAGTCGCTCTTGTCGGGGGCGGGGGCCTCGCCGCGGGCCGCGGCAATGGCCTGACCCAGCATCTTCACGTACAAATCGTAGCCGACGGCCTCCATGTGGCCGTGCTGGCTGTGGCCCAAAAGACTGCCTGCACCGCGGATCTGCAAGTCGCGCATCGCAATGCGGAAGCCCGACCCGAACGACGTGAACTCCCGGATAGCCGAAAGCCGCTTGGCCGCGATCTCGGTCAGCACCTTGTCACGTGTGAAGGTGAAATACGCATACGCCTTGCGGGAGCTGCGTCCTACGCGCCCGCGGATCTGGTACAGCTGGCTCAATCCCATGCGGTCCGCATTTTCAATAATCAGCGTGTTGCAGTTGCGCACGTCCACGCCGGTCTCAATTAAGGTGGTGCAGACAAGGATGTCGATCTCGTTGTCCAGCAATTGCTGCCACACCGACGAAATCTGTTCCTCGGTCATCTTGCCGTGGGCAATGCCGATACGCGCCCCGGGCACGAGCTTGCCCACCCGCGCGGCGCATTCCTCAATGTTGTCCACGCGGTTGTGCAGGTAGTATACCTGCCCGCCGCGGGCCAGCTCCTTGCGGATGGCCTCGGACACGATGCCCTCGTCGTACTCGAGCACATAGGTTTCAATCGGCTGGCGCTCAAACGGCGGCTGCTCAATTGTGCTCATATCGCGGATGCCCGACAGCGCCATGTTCAGCGTGCGGGGGATCGGCGTGGCCGACAGCGTCAGCATATCGACGCCGATGAAGCTCTCTTTGAGCTTTTCCTTGTGCTTGACGCCGAACCGCTGCTCCTCGTCGATGATGACAAGGCCCAGGTCCTTGAATTTCACATCGCCGGACAGCAGCCGGTGCGTGCCGACTACAATGTCCACGGTGCCGTCCTTCAGTCCGCGCAGCGTCTCCTTCTGCTCCTTGGCGGTGCGGTAGCGGGACAAAAGCCCGATGCGGATGGGGAAGGACTCCATGCGGGTCAGCGCAGTGTTGAAGTGCTGCCACGCCAGAATCGTCGTGGGGGCCAGGATCGCGCACTGCTTGCCGCCCATCACGCATTTGAACGCGGCGCGCAGTGCGACCTCGGTCTTGCCGACGCCGACGTCACCGCAGAGCAGCCGGTCCATCGGCCACGGCTCCTCCATATCGTGCTTGATGTCCGCCGCGCAGGTCAGCTGGTCGGGTGTTTCCTCATAGGCAAAGCGCTGTTCAAAATCACCCTGCCAGGTGTCGTCGGCGGGGAAGGCGTAGCCGTGCGCCTGCTTGCGGCGGGCGTACAGCTCGATCAGCTCCTTCGCCATCTGCTCCGTCGCAGCCTTGACCTTCTTGCGGGTCTTGGCCCAATCGCTGCCGCCCAGGCGGCTCAGCTTCACGTTGTCGCTGTCGCCCGGCGCAGTGTAGCGGGACAAAAGGTCCAGCTGGGTGACGGGCACGTACAGCACGTCCTTTTTGTCGTATTCGATGCGCAGATAGTCCTTTGTGACGCCCTGCACGGCCATCCGCTGGATGCCCGCGTACCGCCCGATGCCGTGGTTCTGGTGGACGACCAGATCGCCCACCGAGATTTCGCTCAGGCTGTTCAGCGCGTCCTTATTGCGCTTTTTCTTCTTCTGTGCGCCGCTCACGCCGAAGGCGCGGGCCGTAAACACGGCGTATTTCGCAAACGGCAGGCTGCACCCGGCGGAAAGCTGCCCCGGCAGGATCTGCACCAACCCGGCGCTCGGCTCCGCCGCCGCGTCCGTCGTGACGTTCAGCCCTTTGGTGCGCAGGTCGGCGGCCAGACCTGCCGCCGCACGGGGCGTGCCGGCCATGACCGTGACCGCCGTGCCGCCGCTGCAAAGCGGCTGGATGTCCTCCAGCAGCGCCGCGACCTCGCCGCCCCAGGCGGGCAGCGTGTGGGCGGGTGCGTTGACGATGGTTTTCAGCGGCACATCGGGCATGCTGCGGGCAAAGTTCTCGGCGCAAAGCGTGCGGTGCGCGGCGCACTGCGCCCAGAGCCAGCCGCTCTCGGCGTAGAGCTTATCCAGTCCTGCCGCCAGCACGCCGTCCTCCAGCAGGGCGGAAAGCTCCTCGCCCCGGCGGAACGCGGTGGCGCGCTCGGCCTCCCGCAGGGAGGCCGGCTCCTCCAGGATCAGCAGCGGATCGTCAAAGTAGTCTAAAATCGTCGCAGGCTCGGGATAGCGCAGCGTGAGATATTTGTCCATGTTGACGGGTATCGCGCCGCCGTCCAGCTGTGCCAGGTCCGCAGCGGTGCAGGTCTCCAGCGCCGTGCGCCGCCTGCCGCGGGCCTTTTTGATATAGGAGCGGATCTTCTCCGCTGCGTCGGCGGGCTGACCGAACAGTATCTCCCGCGCGGGGGAGACGTAGATTTTTTCAATCGGCTCGTCGCGGCGCTGGGTCGTCAGATCGAAGGTGTGCATCGTGTCGATCTCGTCGCCCCAGAACTCCATGCGGGCGGGCTGCTTCATGTCGGGCGCGTAGATGTCCGCAATGTCGCCGCGGATCGAAAACTGACCCGGGCCGTCCACCTGGTCGCGCCGCGTATAGCCTGCGCCGTACAAAAGCGCGGTCAGCTCGGCGCGGGGCAGTGTGTCGCCGGGGCGCAGGCTGCGGGTGTTCGCGCAGAAATCCGCCCGCGGCGTCGTGTATTGGGTCAGGCCCTCGTCGGGCACGCAGACGGCCTGCAGCCGCCCGCCGACGAGGTCGCCCAGCACGGCCAGACGGCGGTATTCGTACTCGCGGCCCGTGCCCTCGATGGGGCGCAGCACATAGTCGCGGGCAGGGAACACTGCCGCCGCCACGCCCAGCGCGTTCAGGTCGCCTGCAAACCGGGTCGCCTCGGCCTCACCGGGCGTCACGATGCAGAGCGGCTTGTCGAGGGCCTTCGCCAGCGCGGCATAGACCATCGCCCGGCCCAACCCCGGTATGCCAAATAAGGCGCAAGCCCCCGGACCCCCGAGCGCCTGCGCCAGTCTTGCGTATTCGTCTGTTTTGGTGAAAAGTGCGTTGAACATACATTTCTCCTTGGCCCCCTCTGCGAGGGTGACTCCCCACTGCGTGGGGAGATGTCGCGGAGCGACAGAGGGGCCCGGCTGCGGAGCAGTGCCGCCGCAGCGGCTGGGGG
>OGZF01000681.1_pt1 | contig 27964 bp, 23 predicted proteins | sample 1576771 | NCBI WGS metagenome assembly OGZF01 (sample SAMEA3541536, study PRJEB24748) | human gut metagenome | biome: human gut; feature: human-associated habitat; material: faeces | place: China | collected 2012
CACCCTGATTGATCAGGGGCTGCACGTCGCTCTTGGCAAACACGCCGCAGCGGGAAGCGATGGTGTAGGTGCGCCGGGCCTGCTCGGCGGCCTTGTTCATCTCGTCGGCGCTCATCTTGAGCAGGGTGGCCATCTGGTCGATGAAAGCACCCGTGCCGCCGGCACAGCTGCCGTTCATGCGCACCTCGGTGCCGTTGGTCAGAAACAGGATCTTGGCATCCTCGCCGCCCAGCTCAATGACGCAGTCGGTGGCGGGCACAAAGCGTTTGACCGCCACGCGGGTGGAGAACACCTCCTGCACGAAGGGCACGCCGCAGCTGTCGGCCAGACCCATGCCCGCCGAGCCGGAAATGCTCAGCAGTGCTTTCTGCCCGTGCAGCTGCTCGGCGTCAATGCGGCGCAGCAGCTCCTGCGCCTTTTCCAGAATATGACTATAATGTCGTTCGTATGTAGAATACAGCAGGGTATCCTGCTCATCCAGCACCACGCACTTGATGGTGGTGCTGCCGATGTCAAGACCTACTCTCACGTTGTTTTTCCTCCTAAGGCATCGTCTGCCGGGGCACGCCCTGCACACAGACGGTTCAGTTTTGACTGCCGAAAATTGTTCGGTAACAAATCATCCTCACAGTTTGCATACAAGGTCATTATAAACCAAATTGTCGGCACATTCAATCTGGAGCCTTTATTTTACACGAAAAAAATAGTATTTTCCGCTCCAAAAGTTAAACATTTTGTGAACTTGCCGGACTTTTTGGTGCTGATTTTTTCCGTGGCAAAGGTTCTTTGCTGCGAGCAAAAAAGAGCACTGTACCGGGTGATACAGTGCCCCGTTTGCGTTGTTATGCCTGCTCAACTTTAAGCCAAGAGGTTTTTGCAAAGTTTCCACACTCTATAAAAAGGGCGCAGAGCCTTCTGGTTTTCCAGAAGCGCTCCGCGCCTTTTTTCGTTGTCAGAACAGGTCCAGCATATTGTCAAGGTAGATCTCTTCCCGTACCTGCAGCTGGTGTTCCGGTTTGGTCAGATAGTACAGCAGAAATTCCAGCACCAGCGCACTGCCAAGGCCCCGGCCCTCGATCTTGAACTGCGAAAAGCCCATGGGCAGGTAGGTGCTGCGGATGTCCTCCACTCCGATAAAGCCGGGGTTCCACATTGCTTTGGAAAAGCGGTAGCCTTCCGCCGCACCGGGGGCCGTGCAGCGGTGCTCCGGGCAGAGCTCGCCCAGATTCCGGCGGCTGACGTTCTCGTAGCAGCGCCACCGGTCGGTGCAGCCGAACCAGCAGCACTCGTTGCAGAGAAATTCCAGCTTGTCCTTCTGCGGCTGCGGCAGGCTGTCCAGCTGCGCAAAGGCTTTGTTCAGGCGGAAGTCCGGCACCACATAGCGAAACTCCGGCCGGGCGGTCTCCGCTTCCAGCTGTGCAAACTCCGTGAGTACCTTGGTGGTGGAGGACACCAGATATAATTCCGGGTAGTACTCCTGCAGATAATCCACCAGCAGGTCCGAATGCACGATGACGCCGTTCTGCACACTGCCCTGCGCGAACTGCGCGCAGAGGGCGTTGCATTTAGGGTCGGTCAGGTGCTCTTCCCGCAGCAGTGAATTGCTGAAGGTGAGCCGGGCCGAGATACCGTACTCCTGCGCAAGGGCCAGCACCTCCCGGGCGGTGTGTCGGCTGCAGCCAGTCCGTCCGCCGCCCCACAGGCAATCGGCCGGGGCACCGTAAAGGGAGCCGATCTCGCACCAATCGTAAAACCAGTCGCGGTGCGTCCGGTACAGCGGCAGGAACACCCGGTACAGCTCGTAGAACTCAAACAGCCCGGGCAGGTGAAAATACGCTTTTCTGAGTTCCATGATCAGTCGTCCAGCCGGATCTTTTCCTTCAGCACCACGCAGCCGGCCATGGTGGCCAGTGCGGCAAAGGAGGCGATGGCACCGGTGATGTGCTCCTTATACCAGCCAAACAGCGATTTTGGGGATGTTGTACCGTCTTGTGAGGAACTCATTGTGGAAACTCTCCTTTAAATTTTATCGTTCCTATTATAGCCCTTCCCGCCGGGGAGGACAAGACGGAATTTCACCTCACGGATGGCTTTTTTACAGTCGTCCGGGGGCCTGTCTTTTGGTTGTATTCAGTGGTCCAGCACGGTCTTGCCGGTCAGCGGGTCCGGGATGCCCAGCAGGGCCAGGATGATGGCCATGCGGATGTAGACACCGTTGTGCACCTGATCAAAGTAGGCGGCGCGGGGGTCGTTGTCCACATCGGTCTTGATCTCGTCGATGCGGGGCAGCGGATGCAGCACCGGCATATCCGCCGGGGCCAGCCGCAGCATGGCCTCGTCCAGCTGGTAGCAGCCCTTCAGGCGCAGATACTCTTCCTCGTTGAAGAAGCGCTCCTGCTGGATGCGGGTCATGTACAGCACATCCAGATGGGGCAGTTCCGCTTCCAGATCATCGGTCTCGGTGTAGACCTGATGGGTGGGCTCCAACGATTCGGTCTTGACGTAGCGGGGCAGGCGCAGGTCCTCCGGCGAGATGAACACAAAGCGGTTGCCCTCAAACTGGCTCAGCGCGGCGGTCAGGGAGTGGACCGTCCGGCCGAACTTGAGGTCGCCGCAGAAGCCGATGGTCAAATGATCCAGCCGCCCCTTGCGCTGACGGATGGTCATCAGGTCGATCATGGTCTGGGAGGGGTGCGCGTGGCCGCCATCGCCTGCATTGATGACCGGCACGCGGGCATACCGGGACGCCCGGAGCGGAGCCCCCTCCTTGGGGTGGCGCATGGCGATGACGTCGGCGTAGTTGCTCACCACGCGGGCGGTGTCCTCCACCGTCTCGCCCTTGCTGGCGGAAGAAAGCTGTGCCCCTGCAAAGCCCAGCGTTTTTCCGCCCAGCCGCAGCATGGCCGACTCGAAAGAAAGCCGGGTGCGGGTGGACGGCTCATAGAACAGGGTGGCCAGGATGCGCCCGTCGCACAGGTGGGCGTAGGGTGCGGGGTTTGCTTCCATCCGGTCGGCAAGGTCCAGCAGGGCCAGCTGCTCGTTCCGTGAAAAGCTGTTCGGTTCAATAAAATGTCTCACAGCCATGCTCCTTTCAGCACGAACTTCTCGCGCTCGGCACCGGTGGAAACGAACTGGATCTCATGGTTCAACTGCTTTTCCAGGAACTGCACATAGTTCTTTGCTGCTTCGGGAAGCTCGTCCCAGCGGGTGCAGCCGGAAATATCCTGCTCCCAGCCGGGCAGCATGGTGACCACCGGCTCCACACGGTCCAGGTCGGACAGCGGGTCGAAGGCGGGGACCTCCACGCCGTCCAGCTTGTAACCGGTGATGACCGGGATCTCCTTCAGGCTGCTGAGCACGTCCAGCTTGGTCAGGGCGATCTTGTCGGCACCCTGCATGGCAAGGCCATAGCGGCTGGCCACACAGTCAAAGGGACCCACCCGGCGCGGGCGGCCGGTGGCGGCGCCGTACTCGCCGCCTGCCTTGCGCAGCTGCTCGTTCCACACTTCGCCCATGGCGTTCTCGGCCGCAAAGGGTCCGGCACCCACGCAGGTGGAGTAGGCTTTCAGCACGCCCACCACATGGTCCAGTTTGCAGTTGGGGATGCCTGCCCCCAGCGGTGCATAGGCCGCCAGCGTATTGGAGCTGGACGTGAACGGGAAGATGCCGTAGTCGATGTCCCGCATGGCACCCAGCTGGGCTTCCAGCACGATGCGCTTGCCGCTGTCGTGAGCCTGCTGCAGGAAGGCCCCCACATCGCAGATGTACGGAGCAAACTGCCCGGCCTGCACCCGGCACCACTCCAGCAGGGCGTCGTAGCTCATGGGCTCCTGATGATAGCAGCCCGCCAGCTCCAGATTCTTGGATTCCAGGATCATGTGCAGGCGGTCCTGCACCCGCTTTTCGTCCAGATGGAGCAGGTCGCCCAGACGCAGGGTCTTTTTGCGGTATTTGTCGCTGTAGGCATAGGCGATGCCGCGGCGGGTGGAGCCGAACGCACTGCCCTTCTTGGCCAGACGGTCCTCTTCCAGACCATCCTGCACCTTGTGCCACGGCATGGAAATGGTGGCCTTGTCGGAGAGTTTCAGGTTCTCCGGGCCGACGGTGATGCCGCGCCCCTCGATGGCGTCCATCTCCCCGGCCAGATGGTCCAGGTCGATGACCATGCCCGCACCCAGCACACAGGTCACGTCCGGGTGGAGGATGCCGGAGGGCAGCAGGTTCAGGATGAACTTGCCCTGCTCTGTGACGACGGTGTGCCCGGCATTGTTGCCGCCCTGATAGCGGGCAACGATGTCCGCATGTTCTGCCAGCAGGTCGATGACGCGGCCCTTGCCCTCATCGCCCCAATTGATTCCAGTTACTGCAGTCAGCATAATACTTCATTTACCTTCTTTTCCCATACCACTTTACGATACTTTTGGATTTCCCTCTTGCAATTTCGGATTGCAGTGCTATTATACGAGCAGAGATAGAATGTGTAAAACGTATCTTCCATATGGCTGCAATGTAAATTTGATATGAATGGAGGCAGATGCCCATGTATGTGGACTGGGAATACTACAAGATCTTCTATTATGTGGCGAAGTATCAGAATTTTACCAAGGCCGCGCGGGTGCTGGGCAACAACCAGCCCAACATCACCCACTCGATGAACCGGCTGGAAAGCCAGCTGAACTGCGTGCTGTTCATCCGCTCCAACCGGGGCGTGACCCTGACCCCGGAAGGCGAGATGCTCTATTCCCGCATCGCCTCGGCGGCGGTGCAGATCCAGGACGCCGAAGAGGAACTGAGCGCCAGCGCCACACTGGAGCACGGTGCCATCAGCATCAGCGCCACCGAGACGGCCCTGAACATCTATCTTTCCGAGAAGCTGCGGGCCTTCCACAACAATTTCCCCGGCATCCGGCTGCGCATCTCGAACCACTCCACCCCGCAGGCGGTGCAGGCCGTGAAGAACGGTGAGGTGGATTTTGCCATCGTATCCACGCCGGCCGAGGTGGAGCCCGGGCTGAAAATGGTGGAGCTGAAGTCCTTTTATGAGGTGCTGGTGGGCGGAAAGACCTTTACCGCACTGGCCAGCCAGAATCTTTCCCTGAAGGAACTGACCAACTACCCGCTGATCTCGCTGAGCGACGAGAGCATGACCCGCAGCTTTTACCGGCAGCTGTTCCTGGACCACGACGCCGTGCTCAAGCCCGACACCGAGGCCGCCACCACCGACCAGATGCTCACGCTGGTAAAAAGCGAGCTGGGCCTTGCCTTTGTGCCGGAACCCATGGCCCGGGAGCCGCTGCAGCGCGGCGAGATCGTCCAGCTGCATTTGCAGGAGATCATCCCCTCCCGCTCCATCTGCCTGGTCTACGACCACCACCGCCCGCTGAACACGGCGGCCCGGAAGTTCCAGCAGATGATCACCCAGACGACGGCACGGCATGCATGATGTTTTCCCATAAAGAAAGTGCCAGTGCACAAATCCTGTGCACTGGCACTTTCTGGTTTTTTGTTACTTCTTACGCGGTTCGGTGCTTTCTTTCAGCTCCCGGTGCTCTTCCTGCAGTTCCTGTTTCAGGGCATGGTTGATTTCCCGCGTTTCCTGCCGGATCTCGGTCAGGTCTTTTTCGATGACGGGGTTCTCTTCCAGATCTTCCCGGATGAACATCAGCGCAAAGCTGACCAGCAGAAAGCCGCAGCAGATCCAGATGGCCCGGCCGCCCAGCAGCGCAGCGCTCCGGCTGCCGATACCGGCCCCGATGGCAAACAGCAGGATGATGCCAAAGTACCGCAGCATCCGGTCCCTGGCCTGCGGTTCGTGGGTCTTGCGCCAGATGCACAACGCCTCCACGCCGCTGCGCAGGTCACCGATGCACATGGTGCTGGCAAAGGCGTAGCCGTTCACCTTGCGGAAAGCCTGCACCTGCATGGCGCAGGCAAACGAGACGATGGCGTTGGCCAGCAGGTTCTGCTCCTGCGGCAGAAAGCCCACGAGGAACAGCAGCAGCCCTTCGCCCAGCACCACCAGCTGCCGCCAGTGGAGCGTGCGCATCTCCCGGAAGCGCTCCCGCATTTTTTCGGCGGTGAGCACCCCCAGCGCAAAGGCGCACAACGGCACCAGATAATGCAGCACCCGCTCCCAGTTGCCATCCATCAGGTTGGCGCTGAGCAGCACGATATTGCCGGTCTGTGCATTGGCAAACACTTTGCCCCGGAACAGATAGGTATAGGCGTCCTGCAGGCCGCCGGACAGTGAAAGGAACACGGCGGTGAGAAAGGATTCGGACATTTGCCCGTGATGACTTGTTTTCATACATACACCCTCTTTACGCACCCCATTATAATGCATTTTTGCGGCGCGGTTGATATCAGTTTTACATGCCGGATATGTATGCGGCACGCAGAACTTCAAAACAGGGTGCAGGGTGCGGGCAGATCTCACAAGCCCAGTCCGGGCCACCGCCAGCGGCAGGCTTTTTGCGGTGTGGGTCAGGGTTCGGTCACCACGCGGTGTCCTCACCGTCGGCGCTGCAGGCGGCGGCCACGCGGCTGCGGCGGAACATGCTTTCCACCACGGCGCAATACTTGTCGGCCAGGCACACGATGAAGGCCTCGCGGCAGGTGGGCACATGGCAGAAGGTGAGCGGCCACATGTGGCTGGCGATGATGTCCTGCTCCTTTTTGGTGATGTGGAACACCCGCTGGGCGTTCACGCAGGCATAGCCCGGGTGCGAAAAGCCGTGCATCTCGAACAGGCGGCGCAGGCCGTGGAAGGTGCTGCGCTTGTGCCAGTCGTAGAGGTAAAAATCGTGCAGGAAAGCCCCCACCGCCAGCGAGGTCTCGTCGGCGTGCAGGTGCAGCCGCCGGTTGAGCCAGAAGCTCACCCGCACCACATTCTTGCAGTGCTGGTAGGTGGTCACATCGCCGTGCTGGATAAACTCCCGCATGCGCTGCACCTGGGGGTTCTCATCGTATTGCTGCAAAATGGCATAAAGCTGTTCGTGTTCGGTCGTAGAAAGCTGCATGGGCGTTCTCCCCTTTCCGCCGTGAGGGCGGCAAAAAATGATCAGGAGCGGAGCTGCACCGGGTTGGAATTGCCGAAGTTTTCGGCCTGCGAGGGATTCTCCCGCTTCAGGGTCAGGTCCACCAGATACTGCTTGCCGTCGCCCAGTTCTTCCAGCTGGGCCAGCTTTGCGTTGGCAGACACCTCATCCGGGTACCACTGGATCAGGAAGAAGTTCTCGGCTTCCACACCGTAGTACAGCCACACGCCGTCGGCGCGCAGAAGGTCGTCGAGGTGGTCCACCTCTTCGCCGTCCGGCAGGCCGAGGCCCTCCTCGGCATACAGGTTCTCCGGCTCCACCTGGAGCATCTCGATCACCTGAATGGAGCTTTGCAGATATTCGTCCTGGGAAACGGCTTTGTCCGACCGGGTCCAGCCGGTGAGAAAAGCCTGCATCAAAAGGTCGCGCACCTTGATGCGCGGCAGAGTGGGATCATCCATAACCATTGGTCGTTCCTTCTTCCTGTTTGTTTCCGCTGACCAGTATACGGTTTTGGGCCGTGCAAGTCAACGGAATATTTGTGAATTTTTTGCAGGCACGCGAAAAACCGACGGCGTTTAACCGCCCGTCTCCCCCGTGCCCAGATGGAAATCAAAGGTGTCATCCAGCCACTCGCGGGCAAGGGTCAGCCAGCGGCTGCGGTGGGCGCTGGGGTGGTTCACCTCGGCGGTGCTCAGGCTGGTGCCGTGGCAGCCCTTTTCAAACAGATGTGCCTCGCACGGCACCCCGGCCCGGTGCAGGGCGCTGACCAGCAGCAGGGTGTTCTCCACCGGGACCGTCTCGTCCTCCATGGTGTGCCAGACGAACACCGGCGGGGTGCGGGGCGTGATCTTGTCCTCCAGCGAGAACGCCTGCTGCGCCGCGGGGTCCTCCCCGGCCAGCTGCACAAAACTGCCCCGGTGGGCGTACTCCCCTGCCGTGATCACCGGGTAGCCCAAAATCACCGCGTTGGGGCGGGGCTGCTCCGCCATGCCCGGCACCGCCAGCACGGCCCCGGAAAGGGCCAGATGCCCGCCCGCCGAAAAGCCGCACACCGCAATTTTGTCCGGCTGCACATGCCACTGGGCCGCATTCTGCCGCACAAGGCCGATGGCCGCCGCCAGCTGCCGCAGGGGCAGGCAGTTTTTCGCCTCATCACAGATGGCGTAGCGCAGCACTGCGGTGTGGTAGCCCGCCGCCGCAAACTGCAGGGCCACGGGGTCGCCCTCGCGGGCGCTCAGATGGCTGTAGCCGCCGCCCGGCACCACCAGCACCAGCGGCCGTTCCATGGCCAGCGGCATCGTCTCCACGCAGTCCCGCAGGTACACCGTCAGAAGCCCGCCGCCGGGCAGGTCCAGCTGTTTCAGCTGCATCACACATCCTCCTTATACACGCCGCAGCGGCCCTCCGGGTGGGCTGCAATGACCTCGGTGCACAGGTCTGCGCACATCCGGCACAGCTCCGGGCAGGGCCGCTTTTTGTAGTAGTCCGCCGTGCGGGCCTCGGCCTTCGTGCCGCCGGAAGGGGCCGCCCCGGCCTTTGCCAGCAGTTCCCGGCAGATAATACTGTCCCCGCCGTTGCGGGCACGGTACAGCCGGGCTGCCTCCTGCACAAGGGCATACATCCGGGATTTGTCCTGGGGGTCCGCCGGGTCGGCGTAGACCAGGCTCAGCACCGTGACCACCCCGCAGAACGCGCCGCACACTTCCCGCATACGGCCAATGCCTGCCCCGAACCCGGCGCTCATGCGCAGGGCCATCTCCTCGGAAAGCCCCAGCTGCGGCGCAAATGCCGCCACCACGCTCTGGCTGCAGTTATATCCTTTTAAAAAATAGGCGTAGGCTGCCTCGCCCTGTTTTGCCATGATTTCACATCCTTTGCGGTTTATTATAGCACAAACCGGGGCATTTTTAAACTTTTTATGAAAGCCCTTGATTTTTGCGGCAAAGCGGTGTATATTAGCACTCGAAAGTTATGAGTGCTAAGAACTCCGCAAGGAGCCCTTGGCACTGAATCCAAAGAATAAAGAGGTTTTGTACTATGGCCAAGAAAGAATTTCAGGCAGAGAGCAAAAAGCTGATGGATATGATGATCAACTCCATCTACACCAACAAGGAAATTTTCCTGCGGGAGCTGATCTCCAACGCCTCGGACGCCATCGACAAGCTGTATTATAAGAGCCTGACCGACACCTCCGTGGGCATGAACAAGAGCGATTTCCGCATCCTGATCACCCGCGACAAGGAAAACCGCATCCTCACCGTGGAGGACAACGGCATCGGCATGACCAAGGCTGAGCTGGAAGAGAACCTGGGCACCATCGCCCACTCCGGCTCCCTGGACTTCAAGCAGGACAACAAGGACGAGAACATCGACATCATCGGCCAGTTCGGCGTCGGCTTCTACTCCTCCTTCATGGTGGCCGACAAGGTCACCGTCATCTCCAAGGCCTACGGCTCGGACGAGGCCTGGCAGTGGGAGTCCTCCGGTGTGGACGGCTACGAGATGACCCCCGCCGAGAAGGACACTGCTGGTACCCAGATCATCCTGCACATCAAGCCCGACACTGAGACCGACCACTACGACAACTTCCTGGATGAGTACGGCATCGTGGCCATCGTGAAGAAATACAGCGACTATGTGCGCTATCCCATCCAGATGGAGCGCGAAAAGAGCCGCCAGAAGCCGGAACCGGACCCCAAGCCCGAGGACTACAAGCCCGAGTGGGAGACCTACACCGAGCTGGAGACCCTGAACAGCATGATCCCCATCTGGAAGAAGCAGAAGAGCGAAGTGACCGATGAGGAATACAACGCCTTCTATAAGGACAAGTTCGGCGACTATGCCGACCCCGCCCGGGTCATCGTGAGCCGCACCGAGGGCACTGCCAACTACAACGCCCTGCTGTTCGTGCCCAGCCACCGCCCCTACGACTTCTACACCAAGGAGTACGAGAAGGGTCTGGCCCTGTACGCTTCCGGCGTGCTGATCATGGAAAAGTGCGCCGACCTGCTGCCCGACTACTTCAGCTTCGTCAAGGGCATCGTGGACAGCCAGGACCTGAGCCTGAACATCAGCCGTGAGATGCTGCAGAAGGACAACCAGCTCAAGCTGATCCACAACGCTCTGGAAAAGAAGATCAAGAACGAGCTGCACGCCATGCTGGCCAACGACCGCACAAAGTACGAGGAGTTCTGGAAGGAGTTCGGCCGTCAGATCAAGTTCGGTGCCTACTCCGACTACGGCATGCACGCCGAGCTGCTGCGCGACCTGCTGCTGTTCTGGTCCGCCAAGGAGCAGAAGATGGTCACCCTGCAGGAGTATGTGGACAAGATGCCCGCCGAGCAGAAGTACATCTACTTCGCCGCCGGTGACTCCACCGACCGTCTGGCAAAGCTGCCTGCCGCTGAGCTGGTCATGGACAAGGGCTATGATGTCCTGCTGCTGACCGAGGACGTGGACGAGTTCTGCCTGCAGATCCTGCGCACCTATCCCCGCAAGGATGCCGAGGGCAAGGACGGCACCGTGGAGTTCAAGAACGTCAACAGCGGTGACCTGGGCCTTGAGACCGAGGAAGAGAAGAAGGCCGCCGAGGATGCCACCGCCGAGAACAAGGACCTGTTCGACGCCATGAAGACTGCTCTGGACGGCAAGGTGAAGGAAGTCAAGGTCTCCACCCGCCTGAAGGATCACCCGGTGTGCCTGAGCGCCGACGGCCCGCTGTCCATCGAGATGGAAAAGGTGCTGTCCAAGCAGCCCGGCAGCGAGGGTGTGAAGAGCGACAAGGTGCTGGAGCTGAACGCCAACCACCCCGTGTTCGCCGTGCTCAAGGCCGCACAGGAGGCCGGTGACACCGACAAGATCAACAAGTACAGCGCCCTGCTGTACGCACAGGCCCAGCTCATCGAGGGCCTGCCGGTGGACGACCCCACCGCTTACGCTGAGGCCGTGTGCAGCCTGATGAAGTAAGGTCCCCGGGAGAGGCAGACTACTCCCCTGCTCCTTCCGCCGCATATTTTCCCCCTTAACAAAAAGACCGCGGTCCGCTATAATAGAGTGGAACGCGGTCTTTATTTTTGCGTGTGAAAGGAATTGAAGTTCCATGGAGCCGAAAAAGCATTATTTTGCGCACATCCCCACCATTGCCATCTTCATCGCATTTGCCATTTCGGGGCCATTGGGCCTTCTGCTGTTCATCCTGAAAAGCATCGATAAAAAATCCGAAAAGGAAGAGCAGGCCCGGAATGGCTGGGGAACCGCATCCCGGCAGGCCGCTGCCCGCTCCGCTCCGGATCGTGAGACCATTTATGGTCCCGACGTCCCCACCCGGGAACAGCAAGACGCCAAGGAGCGCCACAATTTCCTGACCTTTCTGTGCACTCTGGGCGGTGTGGTCTTCCTGTTCGTGGGGTTCAGCACGCTTTTCATGGACGGCGCCGCCTCTGTGATGGAAGCCCTGACCGCCATTGCCCAGATGCTGGGCGGCGGTGCCGCGCTGCTGACCGGCCTGCACATGAAGCGCACCCGTCAGCTGGAACGACAACTGGACAAGATCGTGGGGGACCGGGACAACATCCCGCTGGACGAGCTGTTTGCCGCTGCCGGCGTAGACCAGGCCAAAGGCCGTTCCGCCGTGGAAAACGCCATCGAGCACGGTTATTTCGGAGCCGATGCCTACATCGACAACCGTACCAATACCCTGGTGGTGCGCGGTCCGGCCCCGCAGCCGCCCCAGCCGCCGAAACCCAAAGCCCAGCCCAAGCCGGAACCCACTGCTCCGGAAGACGAATATTCCAGCCTGCTGCGCCAGCTGCGGGAGGTGAACGATGCCATTCCTGACCCGGTGATGAGCCAGAAGATCTCCCGGCTGGAGGAGGTCAGCGGGCGTATCTTTGCGCTGGCGCAGAAGGACCCGGACAAAAAGGCGCAGCTGCAAAAGTTTATGAACTACTACCTGCCTACCGCGCTCAAGCTGCTGAACACCTACGCCAGCCTTTCCCGGCAGGCGGTGGAGGGCACGAACATTACCGAGGCCAAGCACAGCATCGAGCGCAGCATGGACCTGCTGGTGACCGCCTTTGAAAACCAGCTGGACAAGCTGTTCCAGTCCGATGCGCTGGACGTGACCACCGACATCGCTGCACTGGAAGGCATGCTGAACATGGACGGCCTGACCGGCAATGAATTCGGCAAATGACACGATACACAAAAACGAGGGAAAGCCCGCGGGCCTTCCCTCGTTTTGTTCTGTTCAGGTTTCTGCCAGCGCGGCCAGCACGGCCTTCTGCAGGTCGGTGACCGAGATGGTGCACAGGGCTTTCAGGTCGGCGTCGGAGCCGTCGGTGGGCTGGGCGGCGATCTCCGCCATGGTCTTGCCCTTCAGGGTGCTGCAATAGCCCTCGGCGTGCTCGTACCACTCCTTGTGCAGGGCACTGGCCTCCCGCAGGCCGTACTTGTCGCCCTGCTCGTTCTTGGTGTACACCGGCTCTTCCGGCCCGGAAACCGTGCCGTCCGCGCTGACGGTCAGCTGCGGCTGGGTCATGTCCCCGATGGCGCTGGTCACCCGGCCATTGCTGTCCACGGTCAGGGCCGCCAGCGTGATGTCTGCCTGGACGTGGGCGTCCTGGTCATCCGTGGCGGCAAGGTCCTGGGGCAGGTCTGCCGCGATCAGGCTCAGGGTCACCCGGTCCCCCTGGGCGGCTCCCAGTGCTTTGGCCTGTTCGCAGGCGCGCACCACGGCGTCCCGGTAGCGGTCCACCGCGATGGTGCAGCCGGACACAAGGTCGGCGTCCTGCGGCTTGCCGTTTTCATCCGTTTTCAGCTTTTTTACCTCGTCCGGGGTCCTGCCGGTCAGATAGTCGGCAAACCAGTCGGCCTGCTCGGCCCACCCCTTGCCGAGGGAGGACGCCGCCGCCAGCGGGTAGTCCTCCCCTTTTGTGCGCTTGGACCGCACATCCTCCGGAGTGGTCACGCTGCCAGTGCTCCCGCCGGAGACCGAAAGTTCCAGCTCGTCCAGCATCACGTCGGCCAGTTTGCCGTCGGCGTCCAGCACCACAGCCGCAGCGGCAGTGGTGATCTTGCCGGCCCGGTCGCTGCCTGCGGCCTCGGTCACAACGCCAAGACCGGTGCGCCAGGCCTGCTCCTGCCCGGCTGTGCCGCCGCTCATGGCACCGGACCCACTGCCGCTCATGGACCCGGCTCCGCTGCTGCCCGGAGCGCTGCCCCGGCCGCAGCCGGTCAGCGCCAGCGCAGCGGCCAGCGTACAGCCCCAAAACACCCGAAAAACCTGCTTCATGGTACACTTGCTCCTTTTGCTCCCGCGCAGCCGCACGGGCTTTGGAGCTAGTGTGCCCCCTGCCGGGGCAATTATGAGCGCGCCCTTACATCAACGGGCTGAGCAGGCGCAGCACGCTGTCCAGCAGGGTGCCGGGAATGCTGGTGCGGCAGTCCGAAATATGGATCTCGCGGCACTGCGGCAGGGTGGCCCGCACATCGTCCCGCAGGGCAGCCACCTGACTGTTGTACTGCAGCAGCACGCCGCACTCAAAGTGCAAAAACAGGCTGCGGTAATCCATGTTGATGCTGCCCACCACGGCTGCCCGGTCGTCGCTCACCCAGCACTTGGCATGCAGAAAGCCCGGGGTGTACTCGTAGATGCGCACCCCCGCCTGCAAAAGCGGCAGGTAGTAGGAGCGGCTCAGGCGGAACACCAGCTTCTTGTCCGGGATGCCCGGCAGCACCAGCCGCACATCCACCCCGCGCTTGGCGGCGTTTTTCAGCGCATCCAGCATCTCTTCGCCCACAGCCAGATAGGGCGTGTAGATATACACATACTGCTCGGCCCGGGCCAGCAGGTTCAGGTACACAGTCTCCGCCACCGGCTCTTCGTCCAGCGGGCTGTCGGCGTAGGGCTGCACGATGCCGTCCTGCACCGGGTGTGCACTGTGCTGGGGGCGGAAGGCGCTGTAGTCCGTCTCACTGGGGCGGAAAGCGTTCCAGAAGTTGAGGAACATCACGGTGAAATTCCACGCAGCATCGCCCTCGATGCGCAGGGCGGCGTCCTTCCAGTAGCCGAAGCGCTGCTCCGCGTTGATATACTCGTCGGCCAGGTTCACGCCGCCGGTGTAGGCGATGCGCCCGTCGATGACCACGATCTTGCGGTGGTCGCGGTGGTTCATCACCAGCGAGAGCACCGGCACCACCGGGTTGAAGGGGATGCACCGGATGTGCGCCCGCTCCATGCGCACCACAAAGTCGGTGGGCAGGCCCAGCAGGCTGCCAAAGTCGTCGTAGATCAGGCGCACGTCCACCCCCTGCGCGGCCTTGCGCCGGAGGATGGCTTCCACGCCGTCCCACATTTTGCCGGTGTGCACGATGAAATATTCCACAAAGATCGTGTGCTCGGCCCGCTCCAGATCCCGCAGCAGCTGGGGGTACATGGCTTCGCCGCAGGCAAAATACTGCGCGGCGGTGTTCTTCCAGGCCGGGTAGCGGCCGTACCGCGCCAGATAGCGGCTCATGCCGAGGCCGGAAGCATCCAGTCCGGCCACCTGGTCCGGCTGCTGGACAAGGTCGGCCTTGTGGGCGTCATCCACCGCTTTCAGCTTATTACGCAGCTGCTTGGCCGGGCGCTTGTTGCCAAAGGTGAGGTACAGTGCCCCGCCCAGCAGCGGCAGCACCCCCATGAGCGCGATCCAGCCGATCTTGTAGGCGCTGTTCTCGTCCTTGCGCACGAGGTACAGCATCATAAACAGACTGAGCAGCTGCAAGCCGACGTTGACCCACACGCGGCCGGTGGTGAGGGAGAAAAACGCCCACAGCACCCATGCCACCTGCAGGGCCACCAGCACCACCGTGATGGTGATCCGATTGAGGATGCGGCTGAAAAATTTTACGATCGGCAGCCGGAACATCAGGCTCCCTCCTTTCGCTCTGCATGATAATATATGTCAGTATAGCGCGGTTTGTGCGGTTTTGCAAGGGATGCAAAAAAAGCCAGCCGACAAAGCCTTTGCAGGCGGTGCCGGTTGGCATGGTTTGCGGGGTGCGGCTGCTTATTCTGCCGTTTTGCGGCGCAGCAGGCTCATGGGCGGCAGCTCCGGGGTGGGCATGGTGTATTTTTCCATGGCGTGAGGGGTGCTGTCCACCCGTTCCCCGGCCTCGTTCTCGATCCACTCCGGCGTCAGCGGGATGCTGCGGCCGTCCGGGCAGAGGGCTTCCAGCGTATCGCCCAGGCTCCACTTGCCGCGCTGCTGGCAGTGGGCCACGCCGTTCTCCCAGCGGTCCACCGTGCCTACGAACTCCCATTCGCGGATGTAGGTGGCGCTGTCGGTGGCCTGTTTGGCCTGCTCGCGGCCAAAGTAGAAGCCCGGCGAGTAGTGGCGGTGGCTGGTGCGGGTGAGCTCCTCGTAGACCTCAGCCGGCAGCTCAAAGTTGTCGTTGGCGGGGTCGGCCAGATAGGCATCCAGCGCCTTGCGGTAAGCGGCGGTCACGCTGGCCACATAATAGAAGGTCTTGGCGCGGCCCTCGATCTTCAGGCTGTCCACACCGGCCTTGCAGATCAGGTCGATGAAGGGCGCGGTGCACAGGTCGTTGGCGTTGAGGATGTAGCTGCCGTTCTCGTTCTCGCCGATCTCGTACAGCTGGCCGGGGCGGGTCTCCTCGCTCAGGTAGTACTTCCAGCGGCAGGGCTGGGCACACTGGCCCCGGTTGGCGTCGCGGCCTGCCATGTAATTGGACAGCAGGCACCGGCCGGACACGCTCATGCACATGGCACCGTGCACAAAGGCCTCGATCTCCAGTTCCGGCGGGGTCTTGTCGCGCAGGATGGCGATGTCCTGCAAGGACATCTCGCGGGCCAGCACCACGCGCTTGGCACCCAGGTTATAGGCGGCGCGGGCGGCGGCCCAGTTGGTGATGCCGGTCTGGGTGGACATGTGCACGTCGATGTCCGGGGCAACGGTCTTGCAGGCATCCAGCACGCCCAGGTCGGCCACGATGAAGGCATCCACACCGGCCTTGGCGGCCTCCTTGATGGCGTCCGGCAGGCGGTCGGCTTCCTCATTGGTGGGCAGGGTGTTCATGGTCAGGTAGACCTTGCGGCCCCGGGCATGGGCATAGATGACGCCCTCGGTGAGCTGTTCCGGCGTAAAGTTGGCCGGTGCAGACCGCATGCCGAACTCCGGCAGGCTGCAGTAAACGGCATCGGCACCGTAGTTGATGGCATAGCGCAGGCGCTCCAGATCGCCCGCCGGGGCGAGCAGTTCCGGGATTTGCAGCATAGTTGATATTCCTCTCTTTTTTCAGAAAATACGATTTGAAATGTCCGCCGCTTCGCTCTGGACATATTTAGCGGAAGAATTATTTTTAGATTCGCGTTTGTCGCGCTCTGCGGAGCGCTCCAAACGCATTTTCACAGGAAGGGTCGTAACGGGCAGCTTCAGCCGTAACGGACAACTTACCCTCTTATTTCACCGTTTTGTTCACGTCCGCTGCGGTCTGGCAGTTGGCGTTGTGTTCGCTGAGGGTGCGGGCATAGTAGTAGCTGCCCTTGAGGTCGGTGACGAAGAAATAGGCGTCCTTTGCTTCCTCGTCCGGCTCCGGGCTCAGCGCCGCCCGGATGGCAGCGATGCCGGGGTTGGAGATGGGGCCGGGGGTCAGGCCCGCCGTATGGTAGGTATCATACGCAGAGACGATGTTTTCCGGGATGTTGTCCCACCCACCGTAGTAGGGGGCCACCCAGTTCCAGAGGTAGTTGTTGTCGGCGTCGCTCTGGATGTAGCTGGAGGTGTTGCTCTGCAGGCGCGGATAGGGCGAGCCCTCGGCCAGACGGTTGCGGAACACCTGTGCCACGTTGGAGTCCTGGCTGTTGCCCGCTTCCTCCTGCACAAAGGAGGCCAGCGTGACCAGCTCGTTCAGGGTCATGCCCTGCTCCTTGAGCTTCGCATACATCGCATCGGTGATCTGCGCGTCGAACTGAGCATAGAACGTTGCCACATAGTTGTGCACGGTGTCGTCCTTCAGAAACTCGTAGGTCTCCGGGAAGAGATAGCCCTCGCACTTCATGAAGCGGTCCGGGGCGTCCTTGTCCTCCGGCACATACTGCCAGAAGGTGTACGCACTGAAGTCTCCCTCGTTGGCTTCCTTCAGAAAGTCCTCGGCGCTGCACAGACCGGCTTCCTCCATTTTCCGGGCAATGGCGATGGCTGTGGTGCCCTCCGGGATGGTGATCCGCACGGTCTCGGCCTTGGCATAGGTGGAAAGGGCCGCAATGATGGCATCGTAGGCGTTGGCCCCGGTCTGCAGGGTAAAATCGCCGTACTGCAGCTTTGCCGCGGCCCCCTTGTGCCCCACATACCAGCGGAACAGGTAGGCCGAGCGGATGACGCCCGCGTCCTTGAGCTCCTGCGCGATGGCGGCCACGCCGCTGCCCTGGGGGATGCTGACGGTGACCTCGGTGCCGGGCTTTCCATTGCCGTGGATCTCGTTGTAGGCAAACACCCCTGCTGCTCCGGCGGCCAGCACCAGCAGCAGTACCACTGCCAGCAAAATCTTCACGGCACCGCCTTTTTTCTTCGGGGCGGTGTGTCTCTCCTTGTGTGCCATACGCACCTTCCTTTGTTGTTTTTCTGCGTCTCAGCCTTCCAGCATCAGGCGCATATAGCTTTCCGATACGTCAAAGGGCTCCCCGTCAAAACGGATCATGCCGTACTCCTGCCGGGTGCCCTCCCCCAGGAACAGGGGCTGGGCGGCACCCACCGTGATGACGGCCTTTTCCACGATGACTTCCTTCTCGCGGGCGGCTTCCATGAGCACCTCGGCGGCGCGGTCGTCCTCGGCCATGAGCTCCACGAAATACAGGGTGTCCTCCTTGCGGAAGTACACGCCGTAGCCCCGCTCGTTGGCCACGATGGTGGCCCCGCGGGAATACAGGTCCCCCAGCACCACGGCCATGCGCTCCGGGGTGAACTGCACCGTATCGGGCCAGAACTTCTCCCGCAGCTCGCACAGCTTCTTGGCGGTAACGCTGTCAAACTCGGCCTGGCTCCACAGGTTGCGGGCCACCTCCCGCGGCAGGCAGCGCAATGCAAAGGCGCGGGCAAAGCCCTTGTCCTGCAGCAGAGCGGCCTGCTCCGGGGTGGCGGGCACGGCCACGGTAAAGCCTGCGCCCCGCAGCTTCTGCTGCGCGCACAGGTAGTCCAGCAGGCCGGCCAGGATCAAACTGCCCTGTCCGCACAGGCCGTAGAGGTAACTGCCCTGCCGCCCCTGCAGCGTGACCGGCACCGCCAGTGCCACAGCGGCAATGGCGTCATTTTCCTCGGCCACATAGACATTCTGCTGCCCTGCAAAACGCTCCACGGCGTTGGCCGCAAATTCTTCCGACTCGCCGCGCTCGCGCTGCCACAGCGCCAGCACAGCCGCCTTGTCGGATGGCTGCATCAAACGATACATCTGTCAGGATGCCCCCTCTTATCGTATTTTATGTGCGTGTCCGGCCTGTCAGCCGGGCGTATGATCGGTCAGCAGGCTCGCCCTCTCAGTCACCTGCGGTGACAGCTCCCCCAAAGGGGGAGCCAAGAACCTGACCGCAACGTTTCTTGCCTCTCCCTTTGGGAGAGGTGGCATTGCGAAGCAATGACGGAGAGGGCGAAGTCGCCTCAGAGAAACTCCCGATGCACCTGCCTTCATTTTATCATTTCAGCTGGCCCAGCACGATGCCCTGCACCTCAGCCTGGATGTCCTCGATGCTGCGCATGGCGTCGCTGTGGGTGCAGTGCACCGTGGTCCAGCCCAGATGCTCCGCGCAATACTCGGCGGCGCGGCGGCTGCGGGCCAGATACTCGGTATCTTTCTCGTGCACGTCCTTTTTGCTCTCGTCACCGTGGTAGCGGGCGGTCATCAGCCGCTGGCTGACCGCCGGGTCCACCTGCAGGTAGATGACGCTGTCCGGTGCGGGCAGGCCCAGCAGATGGAACTCGTAATCGAACAGCCAGTGCAAAAACGCCTCCCACTGCTCCGGCGGGAGCTTGGAGCACTGGTGCACCGCGTTGGAGGTGGTGTAGCGGTCGGCAATGACCACGCCGCCCTCCTCGTAAAAGCGGCCCCAGTCGGTCTTGTAGCTGGCATAGCGGTCCACCGCAAAAAAGCTGGAGGCCGCATAGGCGTTCACATCGTCCGGTTTTGAGCCGAACTGCCCGGCCAAATACATTTTGATCAGGGCGCTGGAATCGCTGGCGTAATCCGGGAAGGTGACCTCCCGCACCGGCAGGCCCTGTCCGGCCAGGTGCTGGGCCAGCAGCTTTGCCTGGGTGGCCTTGCCGCTGCCGTCCAGCCCCTCGATGACGATCAGCTTGCCCTTGCTCATACGGCGGCACCTTCCTTGATGGCGGCATATGTTGCACGCACCTCGGCGGTTTTGCCGCAGCACATCTTGCCCTCCGGGCAGGGGCCGCTCACGCAGGCCGGGCCGGACTTTGCAAAGATGTGGGGTGCTACCGGGTACACCAGTTTGAACATCTCTTCGGCAAGCTGGCGGATCTCCCACTGGGCGCGGCTGCAGCAGCGCAGGTGGAAGAAGTTTTGCAGGCTACGGGCGTTCATGGTGACCACCATCTTGGTCTCGCAGGCGTTGGGCAGCACAAAGCGGGCGTCCTCATTGGCCTGCTTGCTGGCCTTGGCGCGGGCTGCCTTTTCCGGCATGCCCTCGGCCATCAGGCGGGCGGCGTGGCCCTCTTCCAGCTTGTGGGCAAGGTCAAGGTAGCGTTTGGCGTCCTCGTTCATGCTCTCAAGGAAAGCCGCCTTTGCCTCCGGGATGGCTTCGATCTCCGGCGGCACCACATAGCGGAAATCGTCCAGGCGCACATAGCGCTGGCTCTGCACGCTGAAGGATGCGATGCGGTGGCGGGTGATCTGGGCCAGCAAGGTACGGCTGACCCCCTCGATGCCAAAGGTGAAGCTGGCGTGCTCGATGGGGCTGGCGTGGCCCAGGTCGCTGAGCATGGTCAGGAACTTTGCCGTCTTTTCCTCGGTCAGGCCGTCCAGCAGGTCGGTGATGTGGGCGTCGGAGTAGCACAGCTTGGCGGCAGCCGCCACCACCTTTTCCGGCTCCGGGGTATGGGCGATCAAACGAACTGTCATCATTTTGTGTCATTCCTCCGTTGTGATTTTGGTCAGCGGCGCAAAATTGGCCATGGTCTTTTTGATGCCGACTTTCTCAAAGTTGATCTCCACGATCTGGTCTCCGGCCGCAGGCTTGACCTTGAGCACGGTGCCCCGGCCAAAGACCTTGTGCTCCACGATGTCGCCCGGCTCGTAGTGCTTGGAGCCTGCGGGCGCGGCCTTGGCAGCCGGTGCGCCGGTGAAGCTGATCTTTGCGGCCGGGGTCTTTGCGCCCGTGCCGGAATACCCGGCACCGAACCCGCCCGAACGCACCTTGGGCTGGGTGGAGCTGTTGCCGTAGGCGGCACCATAGCCGGAAGAGGAAGTGCCCCGCCCGGCATAACCGGAGCCGAACCCGCTGCGCTCCCCGGCGTTGTACTCGCGGTTCAGGTAACCGCCGCCGGAGCGGGAACCATAGCCGCCGGAACCGTAGCCCCCGGCGCTGCGGCCCCAGCCGGAAGGCCCGGAGTACCCGGACGCGCCGCCGGGCACGGTGTCGCTGTAGCTGCTGCCCCAGCCGCCCAGACGGGAACGCTGTTCCAGCACCGGGCTGCGGGTCTCTTCGATGTACTCCGGCTCGATCTCGCGCAAAAAGCGGCTGGGCTCGTTGCGCTGGGTGCGGCCGTAGAGCATGCGGGTAACGCTGTTGGAGATGTACAGTTCCTTTTTGGCGCGGGTGATGCCGACGTAGGCAAGGCGGCGCTCTTCTTCCAGGTCCGCCTCAGAATACTTGCTCATCTCGCTGGGGAACACGCCCTCTTCCATGCCGATGAGGAACACATAGGGGAACTCCAGCCCCTTGGCCGAATGGATGGTCATCAGCACCACCTGGTCGGCGCTCTCGTTGTAGCTGTCGATGTCGCTGATGAGGGCGATATCTTCCAGATAGCCCTCCAGCGTGGCGTCCTCGCCGTGCTGGTCGCAGTAGTTCTTGACGTTGTTCACCAGCTGGCCCAGGTTCTGCAGGCGGTCGGCGGCGTCCTCGTGGCCCTTGGCGGCGTCGGCTTCCAGCATGGCCTTGTAGCCGGTCCGCTCAATGACGTCGGCGGCAAAGGCGTCCAGCGTCTTGGTCTCCAGCGAATCCTGCAGGCTCTGGTAGATCTGCCAGAATTTCAGCAAGGGCATCACAGCCCGGCTGAGCTTGGCGTACTGGTCGGCGTGGCCGATGATCTCCAGCATGCTCACCCCCTGCTGGGCGGCAAGGTCTGCAATGACCTCCACCGTGGTGTTGCCGATCTTGCGGGCAGGCTCGTTGATGATCCGGCGCAGGCGCACGTCATCGCGAGGGTTGGCCACGATGGACATATAGGAGTGGATGTCCTTGACCTCTTTGCGGTCGTTGAAGCGCTGGCCGCCCACGATCTTGTGGGGGATGCCCGCGCGGGTGAAGTAACTTTCGATGGGGGCCGACTGGGCGTTCATGCGGTAGAGGATGGCGTGGTCGGCCAGATGGCCGCCCGCCTTGAGGTGCTGGCCGATGACGTCCGCAATGTGCATCGCTTCGTCCTGCTCGTTCTCGGCGGTGTACACCTGCACCTTGTCGCCCTCGCCGTTGTCGGTCCACAGGGTCTTGCCCTTGCGCTCCGTGTTGTGCTGGATGACGCAGTTGGCGGCGTTCAGGATGTTGGAGGTGGAGCGGTAGTTCTGTTCCAGCCGGATGGTCTTTGCCCCGGGGTAGCACTTTTCAAAGTTGAGGATGTTTTCAATGGTAGCCCCGCGGAAGCGGTAGATGCTCTGGTCATCGTCGCCCACCACGCAGATGTTGCGCTCCGGGCCGGTGAGCAGGCTCACCAGACGGAACTGCGCCACACTGGTGTCCTGATACTCGTCCACCAGCAGGTATTTGTATTTGGTCTGGTAGAAGTCCCGCACGTCCGGGTGCTCTGCCAGCAGCTGCACGGTCTGGTAGATGAGGTCGTCGAAGTCGAAGGCACCGGCCTCCTTCAGCCGCTTTTCGTAGGCGGCGTAGATGCGGGCCGCCAGCGCCCCCTTGGTGTCCTTGGCGGGGTTGGCAAGGGCCTGTTCCGGGCTGACCAGCTGATCCTTCCAGCGGCTCATCTGGTTGATGGCGCTCTTGATGGGGAAGAACTTGTCATCCACGTTCAGGTCCTTGTACACCGCCTTCATCACCCGCTGGGCGTCGTCGGTGTCGTAGATGGTAAAGCTGCGGGGGTAGCCGATCTCCTCCGCCCAGCGGCGCAGGATGCGCACACAGGCCGAGTGGAAGGTGGAGGCAAACACCTCATCGCCCTCTTCCCCGCCCAGCATCCGGCGCAGGCGCTCCTTCATCTCCCCGGCGGCCTTGTTGGTAAAGGTGATGGCCATCACGTTCCAGCTGCGTACGGCGTTCTGCCGCAGCATACCGTCCAGCCAGCCGGGCGCGGCGGTGCCGGTCATGATGGCACTGCGCAGGGCCTTGACGTCCTCTTCGGTGGCGGGGCGGGGCAGCTGTTTTGAGCCGTGGGCCGCGCCAAACCGGATGAGGTTGGCAATGCGGTTGACCAGCACGGTGGTCTTGCCGCTGCCGGCTCCGGCCAGGATGAGCAGCGGGCCGTCGGTGGTGAACACCGCCCGCCGCTGCATCTCGTTCAGGCGGCCGAACTGCTTTTCGATATAAGTGTCGCGCAGAGCGCAGAATTCTTGTGTCAGATCTGTTGCCATGGGTTCCCCTGTCTCCTTTTATTGTCAAAGAACAGTATACCACATTTTCAGGAAATTGAGAATAGCCGGTGCGATTGCAGGCGGCATTTGCGCGGAAATTTTGCGGCCCATTTTCTGCGCGGAGGGCTGGAACCACCTCCGCCCGGTTCCGGCTGTGCAATTGCTTTTACCGGCAGGCCGGGAGGGCGCTGTCCGTGGTTGGTTCACACGGCTTGACTACTGTAGTGAAACAAGTGGCGAAGTTCCAAAATTATAATTTATCTACGTTTAAATTTCAATGTTCGCCAGCTTGGCGGAGTTGCTCCTGCTGGCGGTGTTCCAACTTCGCCAGGCCCACTGGATTCCGCCATGTTGGCGAAGTTGCTTTTTCAACGTTGCTTCGTTCAGAAAGTCGAACTTTGCCAGATAACCCGCCTCTCTCAGAGAATGGCGCAAAAAAAGACTGTCTGCGTGCTGAACGCGGGCGGCCTTTGTGTTTATGGAAGGTTTCAGCATCGCGGCAGCGGCCCCGCAAAACAAAACCCGCCCGGCAGTACAGGACCACCGGACGGGAACGTTTGTTTTTCAGGGAATGCTTAGCCGAAGATGTTGATCAGAATACCAGCAGCAACGGCAGAACCGATAACGCCGGCCACGTTGGGACCCATGGCGTGCATCAGCAGGAAGTTCTGCGGGTTCTCGCTCTGGCCCACCTTCTGGGACACACGGGCGGCCATCGGCACAGCGGAAACGCCAGCGGAACCGATCAGCGGGTTGACCTGGCCGCCGGTCACGGCGTACATCACCTTGCCGCACAGCACACCGGCTGCGGTGCCGAAGGAGAAGGCGATGAGGCCCAGCACGATGATGAACAGGGTGCGGGTGTTCAGGAAGGTGTTTGCACTGGTGGTGCAGCCAACAGACAGGGCCAGGAAGATGGTGATGATGTTCATCAGCTCATTGCCGGCAGTCTTCTGGATGCGATCCGTCACGCCGCACTCCTTCATCAGGTTGCCCAGCATCAGCATGCCCACCAGAACGGCGGCATCCGGGACGATCAGGGACACGATGATGGTGACCATGATGGGGAAGATGATCCTCTCGGTCTTGGAGACGGCGCGCAGCTGCTTCATCACGACGGTACGTTCCTTCTTGGTGGTCAGTGCCTTCATGATGGGCGGCTGGATGACGGGCACCAGCGCCATGTAACTGTAGGCCGCCACAGCGATGGAGCCCAGCAGCTCAGGTGCCAGACGGGAGGTAACGAAGATGGCGGTAGGGCCGTCGGCACCACCGATGATGGAGATGGCAGCGGACTGCTTCTGGGTGAAGTCCACCAGGCCGGTGGCGGCCAGCAGGCGGGCACCCATGTAAGTACCGAAGATGCCGAACTGTGCGGCAGCGCCCAGCAGCAGGCTCTTGGGGTTGGAGATCAGCGGGGCGAAGTCGGTCATGGTGCCGATGCCCAGGAAGATCAGCGGGGGGTAAATGCCCAGCTTGACGCCCATGTAAAGCATATCGGCAAGGCCGCCGTTGTTCAGGATCTGGACCCACAGGGGGTGTTCCAGACCGTCACCGACAAAGTATTCCATGTGGATGACGCCGCTGCCCGGCAGGTTTGCCAGGATCATGCCGAATGCCATGGGCAGCAGGATCAGGGGCTCGAATTCCTTCACGATGGCGAGGTACAGCAAAAAGCAGCCCACGCAGATCATGATCGCGTACAGGTAGCCGCCGGGCTCACCGAACCGTGCAAAGCCGGAACTTTGGAAAATACCGACCAGAGTATCCATAAACTGTGTCATGTTCTTCCTCCTGTGTTAAAACGGGGCCGTGGTGTCGTTCACACCGGCCTTGCCCCAGCCGTTGGTGCCGCGGCGCACCGCCTTGAGGGTGTACTTGCCATTGCCCATTGCGTGGATGGCGGCCATGATGGCAGCCACCACATCACCGGGAATGCCTTCCTCCACCTGGGGAGCCGGAGCAGCGGCCTGCTGCACCGGGGCAGCGGGCTTTGCAGGGGCGGCGGGCTTGGAGACAGCAGCCTTTGCGGCAGCCTTCTTCTTGCCCAGACCGTCGAAGATCTTGCCCTCCAGCGTGATGATCGCCATCAGCAGCACGAGGATCAAGAACACCAGCACGATACCGGTAACGGTAACGACGACGTCAAAACCTAAATCCATGGTTTTTCCTCCTGTTTCTCAAGAATCCGCAGCCGGTGTTTCGGACCTGCCGCGAAAACACGATTTGGGAATAGTATACCTTATTTTCCCATTTAATTCAACAAAAATGGACAAATTTTCTTTTTTCCCGCAACATTCTTACCGGCGGCCGATGCGCGGGGTGGCGTCGGTGAAGCCGGTCTCCAGCTTGTCGCCGATGCCAAGGCTCATGGCCGTGCCCAGCGCCACGCAGTTGACGGGGTCGGGGGAAACGGTCACTTCCACCTTCAGCTCCTGGGCCAGATACTCGGTCAGGCCGTGCAGCTGGGCACCGCCGCCGGTGAGCATGACGCCGTTGCGGTAGATGTCACCGGCCAGCTCCGGAGGGGTCTTTTCCAGCACCTGGTGGGCCGCGGTGCCGATCTGCTCACTGAGCATCATCACCGGCTCGTACAGGTCATCGGTGGACACGTTCACGCGCACCGGCAGGCCGGTGAGCAGGCTGCGGCCCTTGATCTCCATGGTCTCGTGGAAATCGGTCTTTTGCGGGCAGCAGGCCACATGCTTTTTCAGTTCCTCGGCGGTGCGCTGGCCGATGGCGATGCTGTACTTGTTGCGCACATGCTTGAGGATCTCCTCATCGTAGTGGTTGCCGGCCACCCGCACGCTGGTGGCCTTGACCTTGCCGCCCAGGCTCAGCACGGCGATGTCGGTGGTGCCGCCGCCGATGTCGATGATCATGCGGCCGTCCGGCTGGGTGATGTCGATGCCGGAGCCGAGGGCGGCGGCGATGGGCTCGTCGATGAGGTACACCTGACGGGCACCGGCGGCCACCACGGCCTCCACCACAGCGTCGCTCTCAATGCCGGTGATGGCGGCGGGCACGCACACGGCCACCCGGGGCTTGACCATATGGGAGCTGTACACCTGCTTGACAAAGCGGCAGATCAGCTCCCGGGTCATGGTGTGGTCGCTGATGACGCCGTCCTTCAGCGGGAAGATGGCGGAAATGTAGTTGGGGGTGCGGCCTACCATGGCCAGGGCCTTGTCGCCCGCCTCCAGCACGGAGTTCTTGCGGGTGTCCATAGCCACCACGCTGGGCTGGTTGAGCACCACGCCCTTGCCCTCCTGCGCGATGATGATGGTAGTCGTACCCAGGTCGATGCCGATATCGTTCTGTGCCATAAGTCGTTCGTTCCTTTCTCTTGTGCCTCTATCGTAAAAAGCCCGCCGGGCGGGCAAAAATCAGATCAAAATTCAGTATAACATAGTTGCGGCAAAAAGTATACAAGTTTTGCAGCCTTCATTCCTCCACACGCACCTGCTCCGGCGGCAGCTCCGCCTGCAGCAGGGCGCATAGGCCGCTGTAGCGCAGGTTCTGGCGCACATTGCTCATCATGCGGTTGGCCACGTCCCGCCGGCCCGCCACGATGCACAGCTTGCGTGCGCGGGTGACGCCGGTGTAGAACAGGTTGCGGTAACACAGGCGGGGCGGCACCTGCGCCACCGGCAGGATCACCGCCGGGAACTCGCTGCCCTGGCTCTTGTGCACCGTGATGGCGTAGGCGATCTCCAGTTCGTTGAGGTTCTCGGCCGGGTACACCAGCCGCCGGTCGTCCATGCGCACCACCATGGAGCGCTCCCTGGTGTTGATGCTCTCCACGATGCCGATGTCGCCGTTGTAGGCTCCCACGCCCTGTTCCCCGCCGATGCGCTGCCAGACGATCTCGTAGTTGTTGCGCACCTGCATCACCTTGTCGCCCACCCGGAACACCCGGGCCGCGCTCTGCAGCTGGGGTTTGCCCTTCTGCTCCGGGTTGAGCAGGTTCTGCAGCTCCACGTTCAGCGCCTGGGTGCCGGTGGGGCCCAGCTTTGTGGGGCAAAGCACCTGAATGTCCCGCACGGGATCGAACCCATAGCTGCGGGGCAGCCGGGTGGTGACCAGGTCGCACACCAGCTTCTGGGCGGCGTCGCCGTCCGCTTCGAGGAAGAAGAAATCGTCCGTTTTGCCGCCCTTCTGCAGCGGCTCGCCGCAGATGATGTGGTGGGCATTTTCCACGATGAGGCTGCGTTTGGCCTGCCGGAAGATCTCGTTGAGGCAGACGGTGGGCACGCACCCGGAGCGGATGATCTCGCCCAGCAGGTTGCCGGGGCCCACGCTGGGCAGCTGGTCGGCGTCGCCCACCATAATGATGCGGCAGCTGTAACGCAGGGCCGTGACCAGCGCCTGAAACAGCTTGACGTCCACCATGCTCATCTCGTCCAGAATGACCACATCGCACTTGAGCAGGTTCTTGTCGTTGTGGATGAAGCTGACCACGCCGCCGGTATAGTCCACCTCCAGCAGGCGGTGGATGGTGCTGGCCTTGCGGCCGGTGAGCTCGCTCAGCCGTTTGGCGGCCCGGCCCGTGGGGGCGCACAGAGCCACCCGCTCGGCCTGATTTTCCAGCAATTGCAGGATGGCGTTCACGGTGGTGGTCTTGCCGGTGCCGGGGCCGCCGGTGAGCACCAGACAGTTCTCGGTCATGGCCTTGCGGATGGCTTCCCGCTGCAGCGGCGCATAGGCAAAGCCCTGGGTCAGTTCCAGCACCTGCAGGTTCCGGTCCAGGTCACGGGCGGTGTTCTTGCCCCGCCGGGCCAGAATGGCCAGCCGGTGGGCAATGTCCTGCTCGGCGGCCAGAAGGTCCGGCAGGTAGATGTAGGGCACGCCGTCGAACATCTTCACGCAGAGTTCTTCGGTCTCGATGCACTTGTCCAGCGCACGGGCCAGCTTTTCCGGCGGCTGGTGGATGAAGTTGGAGGCGGTTTCCAGCAGTTGGGCCCGGGGCAGGCAGGTGTGGCCGTTGCCCGCGTTGTGGCGCAAAGTGCGCAGCAGCGCGGCTTCCAGCCGCTGGGCGCAGTCGCCCTCCATGTGGTAATACTGGGCGATGCTGTCGGCGTGGCGGAAGTCCAGCTGCAGCGGCTCCC